>WNFC01000449.1_pt1 | contig 40914 bp, 49 predicted proteins | sample 5400541 | NCBI WGS metagenome assembly WNFC01 (sample SAMN13153342, study PRJNA577476) | soil metagenome | isolation source: 120 cm saprolite under Douglas fir tree site 2 hole 2 replicate 1 | place: USA:California | collected 2015-04-18 | reverse complement strand
TCGATCGGGCTTTCCGGTGCAAGCGAAACATCCACGAACGTCTGTGACCAGTCGCGGCTGAGATTGCTCACCATGCGGATCTCGCCATTGGCGATGGTTACCAGGGCGCCGCGCGGATCACGGATTACCGTACGTCGCAGCGTGAGATGTTCCACACGACCGACGTAATCGGCTATTTGAACGGTGTCCCCAACAACGTATTGATCTTCCAGCACGATATAGAACCCGGAGATCACATCGCGAACGAGAGTTTGCGCGCCAAAACCGACGGCCACGCTCGCGAGGCCGGCGAGCGTGAGTGCTGGTGTGGGGTTGATCCCGACCTTGTCCAGAGCCGTGAGCAGAGCCACGACCCAGACAACCTTGCTGCCCGCACCGTAGAGGACTCCAGCCAGGGTGCGCGTCTGCTGCTCGCGGAGTTGTGCTTGGCGGGACTGCGATGCCGCTGGTTTGATGAGCAGGTTTGTGACGGCGCGAAGCACCCGATTCAACACCAGGGCGATGACCAGGATGCCCAAAAGAGGAAAGGCGTTGGAAAGCGCTAAATCGAACCAGCGATTGAAGGGACTAGGCATGATTTTGATGCGAGGGGGAGTATAACATTGGAAGGGGATAGGGGAAGCGCAGCACTGTGCATTAGGAAATGGGGCGCGCACAAGGGAGTTTTCAAATCATGAATTCAAGACGCATGTTTCTCATGAATTTCGCTATGGTTGGTGCGTCCACCAGCGTCCTCACCTTTCTATCTGACCCCCAGGTGCCCGGGAGCCGGCCACAAAACCCTCAACAACAAAAGGACGACGATGCCAATATGCCCAAACCCGACCCCAAGATGATGCTCGCGGCGAATGAAAAGGAAATTAAGAAAAATGTCGAGAAGCTCTATGAGTTGGCGAGTGAATTGAAGACCGAAGTGGAGAAAACGGATTCGGTCAAGGTACTTTCCCTGTCCATGCTCAAAAAAGCGGAAGAAATCGAAAGACTGGCGAAGGATATCAAGTCTCGAGCAAAAGGATGAGCCGGCCTGCGGCCCGGACTTCTTTGAAAGCGGCCTAGCGCAACCGAATCATAGGGGATAGAATAGAGGCGTTAATCGCAGCTTCCGCACGTTGCGCGCTCAGGAAAAATCAAGGAGCGCCCGCTGCGCGCCTGTAGCTCAGCTGGATAGAGCGCTGGTCTCCGGAACCAACTCTTCTCAATAGAATCAACAGGTTACCAGTGACATCAAGTGGCATCCAGCGACGTAAACAAGGGACTTAGGGACAAGGGTGGGCACAAAATGGGCACAGGTTTGGGCACAGGTGTCAGAAATTAGCATCAAACACGCATATGGCCAGCGAGACTTGTGACAGCACATCGTCCGGCTACGAATGGTAGCTACTAAGGCGTTTCGAATCTCGCCAGCCCCACCATGTCACAGCCCTGCGCAAAGGAGAAGGATGTGGCCGCCAGAAACCCTCGAAGGGAAACGATTCAACCCACGCTGTCAACTCACCAAGCAGTAGGATTCTTGCAGCGTCAAATAGAACGTTTGGAGCAACAAATAATCTCTTTGCCGCACAATCACCCGGACGTAGAAGCTTGGGAGAGTACGACTACAGACATCCTGAATCAAGCATTCGGCCAGCCCAATGGCGAAATGCATTCTAAGACCAAGGACTTTGCAGAAGCGACGAGCGGCCTGCCACGCCGTATCGTGCCGTTTGGAGGTCACCCCGACCCACAAGACAGTCAGCGGCGATACGTATTGAGGCAGGAGAAGAGAAAGGCGTTGTTGAAAGCATACGTTGAACAACTGCAAGACCTTGCGCCACCGAGTGCGGCAACGGCTCCTGACCGCTATGTGTTTCACTCTGAAATTGAACGTGTGAGCAGCGATTTATACAGGGACGGCCACTACAAGCAAGCTGCGCTGGAAGCGTACATTAGGGTAATAGACGAGGTTAGAGTAGTTTCTGGAATACGGGACGATGGAGACTCACTGATGAACAAGGCGTTTGGAAGTGATAAGCAAACGCCTGTCATTCAATTTAACAGCTTGACTACGGAAGCGGAACATGATGAACAACGCGGCATCATGTATATGTTCAAAGGGATTGTAGGGCTTCGCAATTCAAAGGCACATAGCAATCGTTTGTTCGATGACCCGCTTCGTGCGCATGAATATTTGGCGCTCGCCAGCCTGCTGATGAGGTTGCTTGAAATTGCCCGAATCAACAGAAAGCCTTAATCAGGCAATCTTCTCCCCGCTCTGCCTCGACTACACATTTTCCCACCTGGAAAGAAGCATCGCCAACGTCGATTGCCTTGAAGGAGCGAGTTGCGGTTACAGCGAAACCAATAAGATGCCGTTCCTCATCCAGCGATGAAATCTTGCCTCGCAGTATTTCTGGCATTTCACCTTTCGTCATCTCCGTCAATTTCAAAACAGTTCTGGATTCCTTCCACACTTCGAATTTGGCAAATACTTCTTTAGAGGAGGCCATTTCGTACACGTCTTTCCTGAACTCATGTTCATTTGACTCCCGGCGAATCTTTGATTGGCAACTTTGTTGCGCCAATTCTCCAGCCCACTGGACTGAAAATCACGCGACGCCGCCTGTACTTCTCAAAGGGCAACAGTGGCTTGTCATCGTTGAAGTATTTCGCTACTTCGTTGCCAAACGTAGCGGCGTCGGCCCATAAACCTATCGTGACAAAAGATTTGAAATCACCCAACGATTCTGAGTCCAAGTGCCACGTGATATACGGAAAGGACGCCATCGGTAACGTGTCGCTCACGAACTCCGCGACGAGTCCCGTGCGGTCGCTGATGCTGTTGTTCTTCTTCCAGTGTTCGAGGAATGCTTCCTTGTTCGCGTCATCCGGTTTTATACGCCAGTGAATCAGAGCGACGAACATTGCTTCCTCCGTTGCCGCTTTCTAGCGCGGGAATAGCCTGTCCACGGTTTCCGCACTGAGAATATGCCGTTGAAGTTCTACATCTCTACAGCGCCCGTTCCGTACATCATCCTTCGCGATCAAGAAAATCCGGGACTCGTCTAGATGCAGTGTGTTCTCGTCTGCTTCCAGTTTGACGATGGCGAGAGCGTGATAAAGCCGTGGCAGATCGGCAACGCGAATCTGATAGCCGTCGTCCTCAATCTTCGTTGCCTTAACCTGAATCGCACCGCATGGCGGTTCCACGTATGGCTATGAGATCGTTTCCGCTGTCTTTCAGCGGTGGTGCGGCCTGAACGTCGAATTCCAAAAGGCGAAGCTGCACGAGTAGCTCTCCAAACGTCCCAAGTTTCAGATTATCCGTGATCTTGTTCATTCCGTGCCTCTGTCTAACAACGCTTTCGTCAAAGGTGCGAACATCCAGTTTGTGTTTACCGCATAACTCATTCTAGCGTAATGCCTTTGCAGATTTATCGAGCCACGAAGGTCTGCTTTGTTGCTCCATTAGGCGGGATTCTAGCAGATTTCGCGGTGCAGCTTGTGTTACCCTTCTGTGCAATTATTCGGGAGTTTGTCCATGATCTGTCCGAAGTGTAAAGCGGAGCAGCTTGATAACGCGAAATTCTGTTCTCAGTGTGCAGCGCCATTAGTCGCGCCGATCACCAAATCGAGGATACCGACATGGGTTGCAGTTGGACTTTTGCTGGCTTTGATCTTCATAGGTATGGCTGTCTGGAATACGATGCAAGAGAACGAAAGATTAAGAACGAATCTTAGGAGAGTATCTGCTCCTCCTGCGGTTATTCCGCAGCCCACGATGCACTCCGTTCCACTGACTAATGGGGCAGCCACGGTCAATGCCTCAGGTTTTACTTGGTACAAGTTTGAGGTGCCTCAGAACGCCAACAATGTTGCCGTGGACGGGCATTTCACAGCCTCAGGAGGCATGGGCAACGATATTGTGTGCTTCATCCTTGATGAAGATGGATTCACGAATTTTAAGAACGGTCATCCTAGCAGCACGTACTACAACAGCGGGAAAGTCACGCAGGCCAAAATTCAAGCCAGGAATCTTTCCGCTGGAACCTACTACATCATCCTCGACAACCGCTTCTCCCTGCTCACGCCGAAGGCGGTCCAGATTCAGGCGACCTTAACTTACGTCCAGTAATTCGGGCAGAGGTTGAACAGCAAGCAAAATGAAAAATGAGGCGTCCAAAACTCGCTCACTGAAAATCGCGTTCGTAGTCAATGCAGATCATTTCAGGCGGCTCGCCACGGTTCTCGGTGAAGCATCCAAGCAGCTTGAGTACACTGTTGGATTCTCCGATGGAACGAGCGTGCGCTATGACAATGTGGAAGATATAATCAAGCTACCGAATTCCAGCGAACATTCGATTACTTCCTTGATTGCAGGCACGCCGGAAGAGAAGACCCTGAGTGACATTATGTACATGCCAAGTAAAGGACAAGTGGGCGTGCCGAGCACCGAAGTCGCCGTAGCCCCGCCATCCACTGCCTACGTCACACTGAGAAAATCCAATCCCGCTGAGGCCCCGTCTGTCGAATACACGATCACCGGGACGCAACGCACCGTGGTCTATCTCGGAGCGCAATTGGACGATTGGGTTGCTGCCATTCGACAGTGGTATTCTTTTTTCCGGTCATTCGTCGCGGCTGGAGCTATCTTAGCGTTTTTTGCGTTCTTCGGTCCCTTACTCGTGTGGGACAAAGTGTTCCAGTTCCTTCCTGTGACGGTGAGATCGTGGTCCTGGGCCAAAGTTCTTACCGTAGTTCTTCTTTATGTCGCCGAGTTCGGAATCTTCAAACTGTTCCCGCGTGGAACCTTCGCAATCGGACGGGGAGCCACGCAAGACCAATTTATTACTGCGCTTCGCTGGATAGTGATAGCGACCTTGCCGCTTTCCATTCTGGCCGGAGTCATCGCCAATTTGATGACGCGGCACTTGTGAGCGCGTAAAGCCTGCCTCAATTCCCATACATCGCCTTGAACCTCGCCGCCCTTCTCATGAAAATCTGCCGTTGTGACTTGCTCCGGGCATCAGGGTCCGGGTTCAGATCACGCGGCGAGATGTCTATTTTTGCTCGCTCAATCTGCCTCTGTCTTGGCGTTGTCTGTAGTGGGCTTAATTTTGGTCGTGTCGAATTCAATGCGACCAGGCTTGCGGGTTATCTTTCGCGCTTCACCCTTCGTCAGACGGCCTTCTTTTACCGATACAATGATTTTGTGAAGTTCGACGGTTGAGAGCAGGCCGATTCCCTGTTCAACCGCTGTTTCCACGATGTATTCATCTTCCCCCGTGTAAACGCGCGGCCTCTTCGCCGGGTGATTGTCGATGTCATAGCTGAGCACAAGCAGGCCACGGATGATTTTGTCTGTTGGCAATTCCAGGTCTGTCCTTCGGTTGCTGAGGGTCGTCATCCTGGCAAGAATGTCATTCCATTCTTTTGTTTTTGGGTTTTTGTTGGCGGTTCCTGTTACTTCGGTAATTGCTAGGAAATCTTGCTCGCTGACCCAGAAATCTTCTTTTTTGATAGCACTCTTTGTTTTTTGGTCGATGTCTTCCACCACAAATTCAAGATATTCGAGAGCCTTTTTCACGACACCAGATAGTCTGTCGCCCGGCTCTTGTTTGCTATCTTCGGTCGCGAAAAGGAGGCGCTTTACGAAGGCGTTTTCGCTTGCTATTTTCTCTTGTGCAGCTCGCTTAGCTTCAATGACTTTCGTTGCTTGGTCAATTGTTTCCCTTATTTCTTTTTGAATTGCCCTTTCCTCCGGTAATAGAAATTCATCTGCATTGAGCCACATTCGCTTATTCCTGTCCGGAAATAGGGATGGAAAAACACTCTCAATGCAGTGCAGTAATTTGATAACTGCTTGAGTGTGGTCCTTAAGCTCCGGAAGAATCACATAGCGAGGAAAAGTCGCAGAATCATACGTTGTTCCATAGCCTATTACTCGCTGGCCGCTTCTACTACGCAGCACCGGGAAGCAATGAAACGGATAGTGGTCTTGGTCCTCTGCGTAGAACTGTCGGACGTTTCTTATCTGCCCCTGAAAATTCACCAGAACGTCGTGGAGTTCGGGAATCGCGAACGTCTGGACCGTTTTCACTTCAACGAACGAGGAAACACTTTTTTCAGCCTCAAGAAGATTCACAAATTTAAGCCCTGCATGAAATAGTCGCTTCGCGCCGTTAGTCCCTCCAATGAAGGCCACTCTCACGAAAGGCGGACCGTCGAATGATGCGAGGGCCTCGTACGACCCTTTCTGGTCGAATAGGTTGATTGGAGAACTGAATTCCTTAACTAGGTCAGTGTCATAATGGGAGTCATAAATCAATACATCGTATTCATATAAGGGATGCGGAGTCTGAAACGGCAGACGGTCCTTAGCTTCATAGGCCCCGAGGTATCCGCGCTCGACGTTAAAACCCGCCTTCGCTAGTAGCTCTTCGGCTTTGGCAGGAAAGTTAAGCAGGATGATTCGATGGGACAGTTGCTTGCTCATGGATTCTATTTTTGGTGTGTCGTATTGTACCACTTCACTCTGGGTGATCTTCGGCGGAGCCTGGAAGCTATCCCTTCATTTGCTTCATCTATTAGGCCGTCTTCGAGTTCGAAAAATACATCTCTCCACGTCATGAAGTCAGCCTATCACGGTTGTTCGTTCATGCTCGACCGCCAGTGCGATGATGAGGTCTGATACCGCCGCACGGCCCCTGGCGAGTGCATCATCCACGGCGTTCCTCCGGCAATGTGTTTCCTTAACGGGCTACCGAGTGTTATCCAATCGGCTATTCAACCATTGTCGAACGCAGCGAGCCATGTAAGGATTGGGCGAGATAGGCAACTCATGAAAAGATTCCGATTGGCTTGGATAATTTTGGCATTGGCCGTAGGTTCTTTCCCGTGGCCATGTCTTGCGCAGGGATGCAAGCACTGGACAGAAGCCCTTGCCAAGAGTTTCTTTCCACACCAAGTGGATGAACAAGGGTTGCACTCGTTTACAAATCTTTCTCCGCAAGAATACTTCCAATTCGTTTCTCAGAATGAGGAAAAGAGTTTCCAGCTAGAATCGCAGGCTTCCTACTCCGGGCAAACTCGCCTGAACTCCGCCCTAGAGCAATTCTACCGAGTCGGCTTGCAGGTCTACGGAGTGCGCCTCAATCCTGACAGACTTGCAGTCGTTCCAAGCGCGGACGTAAATGCCTTCGCCACTGGTTCTCATGTTTTCCTCAACGCTGGTCTAATGCAGTACTTTTTGAAGCCCGCAGATTATGTGGCTCAAATTGTCTCCGCCCAGATCGGAGGGCTCACTTCCGAACAATACAGCGCGCTTCAGAGTAGTTTTCCGTGGGAGAACGATTGGGACAGCATCTACTTCATCCTTGCTCATGAAGCCTCGCATAACCTGATGCGGCATCGGGATCAGGCTGTGTTGGGGCGCGTGGAGACTATGTTTGAGGACTACCAGCAGGCCGTAACCAACTATCGCAAGGACGTAGCCAACGGGCGAAAGGGCGGGATCAAGCGGTACATTTGGCAGTCAATGAAGAACTTCTCAGAAGAACTACAGAGCGCGGAAAAACAGAGAGGGGAAGAAGCCGAAGCCGACGCCGTGGCCCTGCTCCTTTTGCAGCGTTCCGGCTTCAACCCAGGAATAGCTCTGGCGGCAGCAGAGAAGATGGACCTGCTTTTGGGCGGCGGGGGCGCAAACGGATGGCAAGCGGGCATGACTGAAATACTTTGCTCGACCCATCCCGACTGGATGGAGCGAATACAGAAAACGCAGATGAATCTGAACTGCTTGCAGTCCAGTGGAAACCTGTGCGAGAACCACGTCGCTTATCCGGTTGAGAATTTCCTATCACAACTCCACGAAGGTATGGCACAGCTTGATAGCTACCAAGAGGAGACGGTACGGATCGCAGAGGGTGAATCGTCATCGGCTCAGGTTTTTCAAGCCGAGGTCAAGGTGGACCCGAAGGACGCCGCGCTTCAAGTAGATGGGCAGCCCGTATCTCCCGGCACGCTTCAGTTGCCAGTCGGACCTCATACGCTGTCCGTGACCAGGGACGGGTACAGACAGCAAGAGCAGCAGATCACCGTCTTTCCCGACGTGCAGCCAAAGGTGAAGATCAAGCTCAAGAAGTTGTGAATATATAAGCGCGGTGCATGCCGATGAGACAGACGCGATCTCGCGTGTTGCAGTGACAGGCTTTAGAATTTTTACTTTTCGTTCGCTTCGAGAGAAAAGAAAAACCGCAGACGACGCCACGCCTCCGGTTCTGTACCTAGCTCAGATGTTCTTCCGTTGAGCCGCCGCACCTGCTCCCGAGCTACTGCCGAGTCACTTGCCTCTAGCCGTACGTCTGGTGCGATACCTCCGGTTGAGATAGATTTCATCGGGAGGATTCATGGACATTCTGGCAGCAATCAAGCGTGAAGAGAGAAAACTCGAAAAGCAGTTAGGCAAGCTCCAGCACCAATTGAGCGCAGTACACGCGGCTGCAAAAGCTCTGGGCGATTCGACCAACCGAGAAGTCAAACGAGTAAAGAAGCGCGTGTTGTCCGCCGCTGGGAGAGCGAAAATTGCTCGGGCGGCGAAAAGGCGATGGGCGAAGGTTCGAGCCCAAGCGAAGAAAGTAGCAAGATGAGAAGTCACCGATAAGGACGATGCTTTTTGATCCCGTCGCCGCCACGCTTCTGGCGTTCTAACCACGCCAACACAAAATTGCGCATGCGCCGTATCATTCAGGCAGTTATGAGTGCCCTATCCAGCCATCTCGACAGGCTTTTTCAGCAGCTCGACAGTTTTGGGCGTCAGCCGTTATCGCGCGAAGTGCGCATCGTCGAGATCAGCCAAATCAGTCGCGTCTCGGCGGATGGCGCATATCATGTTCGACGAGATCAGCTTCTCAAACCCTTGGACTACGAAAAAAGATTCGATGAGCTATTGGCGACCGGTTACACCTGGCTCAATACGTCCTGTTGCGGAATCCATGATGGCTCGCTGATTGTAATGATTGAGGTTCCGAGTCCCCGAACGCTCTATCCTGGATGCTTCACTTCGGTGAATATGTCTTGGCGACCTCCATCCGATGGAGCCGAGTGGAATGTCGCTGGGGTTCTAACGATTGATTAGCCGCTGCCCGTCGCCGGGACAAACCTCGGCGATGCCGAAGAGAGTACAACGCATGGTACGGCCAAGCGGTCGCCTGTAACTGGGCGGGCGTCACTGGGCGCAAGACTTGTCCGCAATCGGGGCACTGGAAAAGCTTCCCATCTATCGAGCACTTGTCTTCAGGCTTCGTTGTTGTCTTCCCTTCCCCCATGTAACAACTCCGATACCAAGAGAGACCCATTTGGACTTGGATGTCTTCAGCTTGTCGCGTTCCTTTTCGGCCTGCGCCCTCGTTGCGAGAGGCCGAGACAGAAAGATGAATTTCCCTTCGCGCCGCTCGTAGACAACCCATCGGCCCATTCGCTTTGCGGACATCGGGAGAGTGTTATAGCATACCGGCAGCAAATCGCGCTCAGGGCTTCACCAATACGAGTAAGCAATTCTTTTCGTCTGCCCAACTGAGCATCAGCTTCTCGATAGGCTCGGATCGTCGCGCTTTAGATTCTGCCAACTCAAAGGTTACCCAGTGAGCATTCACGCTATCGAGGGTAGCTGGCATGAAGCCGTGCCACCTTGGCATGTCGTAGGCGCTTATGATCCCGCGAGGAACTGTCCCCGGATCGGCCCCCACGATAATTTGCTTGCCGAGCCATTGTGACAACTCGCGGACCATCCCGGAGCGCAACTCGATAAGCCTTTGAAAGATTTCTTCACTTGCTTTAACTGTTTCGGAGCCTCGTCGAATCCAAGCTGCTTCACCGAAATGAGGAGTTTCGCCACTATATTCAATCTCGATACGGACACAATGCTTATCATCGTGCTCGTAAACCCTTGAGCGCCACACAATGCTCGGATAAATTCGTTCGCATTCTCTTCGGACTTTTTTCTGCATCTCGTCCGGGTCGGATACGCCTTGAACTAAGCCATCGTTCCGCTCTCCAATGAGAACTACGGCGGTATGGCCTGGACGAACTGAATTGGCGAATGCAACGAATGTTTTGAGAAAATCCTTTTTATCGGATTCAAGTTTGCGCTCAAGAAGAGCGTCTTCCCACGGCGATTCCATCATGTTTCTTTCACTCCAACGGTATCGCGGTTCTTTCAATTTTCTCGCGGAGCCAGAGTGCAATCCGTTGAGTCCGGCTTATTTGAAGCTGGCCGGGACATTCTGCCACGGGACACCCGGTATCCTTACGACAGCATAAGAATTTACACGCCTGTCTTCGTTTCAGTGGACATTCCTGAACAGTTCTCGCGGCTTCACTCTCAACGCCCGAGCAATCTTGCCGATGTTGGCGAGGCTGATGTTCTGGCGACCCCGTTCAATGCGCCCAACGTACGTAGCATGGAGTCCGGCCAGTTCCGCCAGTGTTTCTTGAGATAGCCTCCGTTGGAGACGCAGACGACGCACAGACTTTCCAAACTGAACCTGGATATTGGGCATGCGGCGCACATTTCCATTTTTCACTCCGTAGGACAAGAGATGATAGGTTCAGGGCCTATAGGTTCAGGCCGTACTACTTTCTCATTGACATTGGGTAGCTGGTTGGAATAGCGTTGGCCCCCTCCATGTGCGAATGTGAGGGGCAGCCGATGAACCAACGCCCGTTAGAGAACCTGGAAGATTTGATACAGGAATCCCTCGACCCAAGTGCCACATGCCACAGACTGGGGCTGCCCCATCCGCTGTCGAAGTTTGCAGCGAATGGAATGGTCAAGGAATGCCCATACGCGGACGAGATCCTGAATTTTATTCACGACACAGTTTGGGAAGAACCGGAGTCGATGAGATACAAGGCTGCGTGCTGGTTTCTGCTGGAAAGCGGGAGGGCGTTTTTCGTTGCGTGTTCTGAGTCAAGGATCGATGCCGACAAATTGAGAAGCCACCTGCGCCAGTGCCATCTGCGCCTGCGCCAGCGGCTCGATGGAAATGTCCAGGAAGAGGAACCTGAAGGCGGAGGCTGAGAAGATATTCGGTGAACACCTGTCAGTAGACAACGTTCTTGTGATTGCTACCAGAATATTTCAAATTTCAAGAGACTGCCGGGGCTATGGATCGTTACCAATTGCGGTTGTTGACGGACGGGGCGCTGCGCGTTATAACGCAGGTCTGGGGCACCTCCCCTTCCTTCGGCCTCCTTCCTTTGAGAGGGAAATGACGCAGTCGGATGAATCGAGCGTGCCCCTTCTTCCTACCAAAGGAGGAGAACCTCCGTGATTATCGGCGACCGCCTGAGAGAATTACGCGAAGCAAAAAATCTCTCTCAAGGGGACATCGAGAAGAAAACAGGGCTGTTTTGCTCCTACATCTCGCGGGTTGAAAACAGCCACACGGTTCCCGCTATTGAGACCCTGGAAAAGATGGCACGGGCCTTAGAGGTTCCGATGTACCAGCTTTTCTATGATGGCGATAAACCACCTGAGCCTCGTCCCGAATTGACCTCTCATGGTGATAGGCCGCAAATGTGGGGCGGTCGTGGTAAAGACGCTCGCTACCTTGGGAAGTTGATTCGTCTTCTCGCAAAGATGGACGGCGACGATAGGAAACTGCTCTTGCACATGGTTCGGAAAATGGCGCATGGCAATGGTTAAACCTCTGCCAACGTTAATGCCCCATCTCGCACTCCCGATTCGCTGAGTTTGCTCTTTCCTCCCCGCTGCTCTGCTCCCTTCGCGTCTTCTTCAGCACGAATCCGCCGAATTTTTTCACGATGCGTTGCGATTGCGTTGCGAGCAATCGGTCGTGCCCGGCACCGTGGTGCGACCTGTTCGAAAACAGTTTATTCACAGATTATTCACAGGAGTCTACCGCACGGTATATCGAAGTACTATTGACATATGGTTGAAGATACTCTAAGAGAGCTTACCTCGCCTAAAATTGCGGGACTTATTTTCTCTTTCTCGCAGAAGACGGAGGGGTGTGTTTGCGTTCTGCTTCTCTCGGCGCTGGACGACCCCAAGAAACGAGATCATAGCCCAGGCTTGCCGATGGCAGCGTATTAAGCGTGTACGAAGTATGGAGGCGATTGTGATTAAGAAAATTCTGGTCGGGCTATGTGTGCTTGCTTTCACAGTCGGTGTGTTGAGTGTGAATATGAGTGCCCAGTCGCAAAGTTGCGTAACCTGGGTGGCAACCACGTGGAATCAATATTATTCCTATCTAGGCTGTCCTCCTGGATACATCCAGTACCAAGTGTACGGCCCTGGCTTGGTCCAATGCCAAATGCCAGTCTGCCCTCCGACGCCCGAGTGTTCCGGTTGCGGGAACCCTACCGCTGGGCAGCCGATTAATTTGGTCACGGGCGACACGGATATCAAACAGACGGACGTAAAGATTCCTGGTCTGTCTGGTGGGTTAACCCTCGTCAGAACCTGGAACAGCATTTGGCCGTCTAATGAGACCGCATATCAGGTCGGTTTGTTCGGACCGAATTGGCGTTCAACTTATGAAGAGCGGGTGTTCGTAGGCAACGACAATTACCTCAAGTACGCGAGGAGCGACGGCGGTTTCTGGTCCTTTGTATACAAGGGAGGAACGTACGCTCCGGTTTCTCCAGGGAACGCTACGGCGACACTAACGCAGGGCAGCACCTACTGGACGCTTATGTTTCAGAATGGCGAGCAGAGACGGTTTGACAACAACAGCGGGTCCTTGATCGCTATCATCGACAGGAATGGCAACACTACACAGATTTCCTACGATGGAACGAATCGCCTCGTCACTGTGACCGACCCCGCTTCGAGGCATTTGACCTTTTCCTATGCAAGCGGCACAAGCCGTCTCGTGACCAGTGTCACGTCCGATGTTGGCGGGCTGACCTTATCGTATTCCTATGACGGCCAAGGGCGGTTGAGTCAGGTGACGTACCCCGATTTAACGACAGTTTCTTTCACCTATAACTCGCAATCGCTAATCACCTCCGTAACCGACCAAAACGGCAAGGTTCTCGAATCGCACACGTACGACAGCAATGGACGTGGACTGACCGGGTCGCAAGCCGGAAACGTCAACGCTGTCACGGTCACCTACTAAGTAGTCCGTGCACCTTTTGGTTGCCGACCTCGAAAGGTAAGCCCTGGTCAAACGTGCGGCTGGAGAAGACATTGTGAACACGAAAAGATGGAAGCTGATAGCGATGGCAGCATTTTCTTTACCGTTGTTCTTTTGTGGCCGAGCCGCTGCGCAGTCTCCGACGGTTACGAGTATCTTCCCAAGTTCAGGACCCGTTGGCACTGTCGTTCAAATTACGGGGACGAACTTTGGCGCGACTCAAGGAGGCAGCACGGTTTCGCTCAATGGGACGAGTGCGACTCCCACCGGCTGGACGAGTACGCTGATCGAAGTGCTCGTGCCATCGGGAGCATCTTCCGGCACGTTTTCCGTTACGGTGGGCGGGCAGAGCGCAAACAGCGCAACATTCACGGTCACACCACTTCCTTCAAGTTGGTCTGACGGAGACATAGGCTCGGTGGGCTTGGCGGGAAGTGGAACGTTTTCGAACGGTGTGTTCACCGTTAAAGGGGCGGGGAACGGTACTTTTTCCACTGCCACTGACGGGACCAACTTCGTCTCTCAATCTCTATCAGGCGACGGAACAATTGTGGCGAGAGTGGTGAGTGCATCGGGGAGTTCAGCATTACAGGCCGGTGTGATGGTCCGCGAGACGCTAGACCCTGGCGCGAAGCACGTCTACACATTTGAGTATTCATCGGCTATCTGGATGACCGAGCGCACGACCACCGGGGGCACCAGCAACTACCAGAGCTATTCGAGTATCACGCTCCCGTACTGGTTGAAGCTGGTTCGAAGCGGAAACACGTTCAACAGTTACAGTTCCCCTGACGGGGTGAATTGGTCACAGGTCGGATCGGGCCAAACCGTGACGATGGCGACAAACGTATACATCGGGCTGGCCGTCAGCAGTCGCAATACGTCCGTGCTTGCCACGGCCACGTTCGACAATGTGTCGGTTAGCTCTTCTGCGGCCCCAGCGCCAGCCATTACGAGCGTCTCAGCCACAACTGGGTCGGTAGGGAACCAGGTCGTAATTTCGGGCACGGGCTTTGGAGCGGTAGGCTTGGTCACGTTGAATGGCGCGTTGGTGACCATGAAAGTGTGGAGCACCACGTCGATCAGTATCACGATTCCATCCGGCGCAACTTCGGGACCTCTAGCGGTGTCCGTAGCGCCCAGCATGAACACGAGCAATCCCGTGAATTTCGCGGTGACTACACAGCCGTTGCCTAGTTCATGGCTGGATCAGGACTTGGGTTTGGTAGGAGTAAGTGGAAGCGGAACTTTTGCGAACGAAACGTTCACAGTGAAAGGGGCTGGGCAGGGCACGTTTACTGTCACGGCTGATGGAATTCATTTCGTGTATCAGCCATTCTCGGGTGACGGCACAATTGTGGCGCGAGTGGTGAGCACGCAAGGCGGCGGGGCGCAACAAGCCGGAGTAATGTTTAGAGAAACGCTGGACCCCGGCGCGAATCATGCTTACGCGTTTGAGTATTCCTCGCAACTCTGGATGACCGAACGTACGACGACCGGAGCGAGCACCAGTTACCAGACTTTGGGAGGCGGGGCAGTACCGTACTGGGTGAAGCTGAACCGGACCGGCAATATCTTCACCAGTTATGGTTCTCCAGACGGCGTGAACTGGGTACAACTCGGGTCCAGTCAGACCGTGACGATGGCGACGAACGTCTATGTCGGCCTGGCGGTGAGCAATCGAACCACATCGTCTCTGGCGACCGCGACCTTCGACAACGTTTCGATCAGTTCGACTTCTACTCCCGCGCCGGTTATCACCAACGTATCTGCTACTACTGGCTCCGTTGGCAGCCAAGTGGTGATTACGGGCACGGGATTTGGTGCGTCGCAAGGCGCGAGTTTGGTGACGCTGAACAACGCTTCGGTGACGGTCGGCTACTGGACCAGCACGTCAATTGTCATCACGATTCCATCGGGAGCGACTTCGGGACCGCTCGTGGTTTCCGTTGCCCCGAGCTTGGACAACAGCAACCCGATCCTCTTCACCGTGACCACGCAGCCGCTGCCGGTCCCCTGGCTGGACCAGGACGTAGGCTTGGTAGGAGTTGCCGGAACCGGAACCTACGCAAGTGGGACGTTCACGGCAAAGGGTGCCGGTCTTGGAACCTTCACTACCACGGCTGATGGAATTCATTTCGTGTATCAGCCATTCTCGGGTGATGGCACCATCGTTGCGCGAGTTGTGACTCTGCCGAACAACGGCCCGGAAGCAGGGGTGATGATCCGAGAAACATTGAACGCTGGGGCCACTTATGTCTTCGCGGCATGGTATCAGTCGTACATCTACCTGATGCAGCGCACGAGCACTGGAGCAACCAGCTCTTACCAGAATTATATGAACGTGGTTCTGCCCTACTGGGTAAAGCTGGCAAGAAGCGGTAACTTGTTTACCGGATATGCTTCCCCTGACGGTGTGACCTGGACACAGCTCGGTTCAAGTCAGACGATCAGCATGGCACAAAACGTCTACGTCGGTCTGACGGTGAGTAATCACACCAGCACCTCGTCGCTTGCTACAGCCACATTCGACAACGTATCGGTGACGGTGGGGACGACTCCATTTGTTTCGGGCGTATCGCCGGACCTGGGAGCGTTCGGCACGTCAGTGACGATTAGCGGTTCGAACTTTGGCGCGACCCAGGGGACCAGCACAGTGAGTTTCAGCGGCGCGCAAGCGGCCTCGGTGACGAGTTGGAGCGCAACGCAGATCGTGGCCACCGTGCCGAACACAGCATCCTCGGGGCCAGGACCCGTCACGGTGACAGTGAATGCGGCGCAGAGCAACGCGAACGTCAACTTCAACGTCATCAACCCAGTGATTAGCTCGTTGTCGCCTCCCCAAGCACCGCAGGCAGGCTTGGTCCAGGTAAATGGCTCGGGCTTTGGACCAAGCCAGGGCACCAGCCAAGTGAAGTTCAACGGCGTGGCGGTGGCTGTTTATTCCTCCTGGAGCAATACCAGCATCGGGGTGTACGTGCCAGCGGGCAACGCGACCGGGCCGATAACCGTCACGGTGGACGGGATCGTTAGCAATGGTGTGCAGTTCACGCTGATCGAAGGGCTTGCGGTGAACTCAATTGCGCCTACGGTTGGGCCGGTGGGCACAGCAGTAACGATTACGGGCGCGGGGTTCGGCGCGACGCAGAGCAACAGCACAGTGAACTTCTGGGGCACGACGACAGCGGCGGCGATTACGAGCTGGAGTGACACGCAAATCGTGGCAGCGGTGCCGTCGGGAACAACGACGGGGCCGGTGAGCGTGACGGTAGCGGGGCAGACAAGATCGGGTCCGTGGTTCAACATCACTTCGAGCGCGCAACTGACGGACTCACTGGGAAATACCACGAGCTATGCGGCCCAAGTGATCGGGGGGCTGTGGTCGCTGACCAACACACAAGGGTCGGGATGTTCGACGTGCACGGCGCGGGGGAACATCACCTACACGTATGACAGCAACGGGAACATTCTCACTGCGACGGATGCGCTGGGCTACGCGACGACAAACACCTACGACACTTCAAACAATCTCCTGTCGGTCTCGAAGCCCCTCGGCGGGGGCGTGAACGCCGTCACTTCGTACACGTACAACAGCTTTGGCGAAGTGCTGACAACCACTGATCCGCTGGGGAATGTGACGACGAATACTTATGATTCGCACGGGAATTTGCTCACGGTAACGACGCCAGCGCCGAATGGCAGTACGGCGGCGAGTGTGACGACGTTCACGTACAACACTCTGGGAGAATTGCTGACGATCAAGGACCCGCTGAACAACGTGACCACGCTGACGTACACCACGGCAGGGCTAATCAACACGATCACCGATGCGCAGAACAACGTGACGACGTACGGTTACGATGCGCACGGGAACCGCACTTCGGTGACCGATGCGCTGACCCATCAAACCACGTTCACCTATGACGCGATGGATCGCCTGACCAAGATCACCTATCCGGACACCACCACGACACAATTTGCGTACGATTATCGCGGACGGCGGACCAGCGTGACCGATCAGAATGGGAAAACGACCAGATATGCGTACGACGATGCGGACCGGTTGACGACGGTGACGGATGCGGCGACGCCGGGAAATGTGACGACGTACGGCTATGACACGGAAAGCAACCTGACGAGCATTCAGGATGCAAACAGTCACACGACTTCGTTCACGTATGATGCTTTCGGGCGGGTGACGAAGACGACGTTCCCGTCCGGTTACATCGAGACGTACGGCTACGACGCAGACAACAATTTGACGGGCAAAACCGACCGCAAGAACCAGGCCATAACCTACACTTACGACCAGTTGAACCGGCTGGCAGGGAAGACGTATCCTGATTCTTCCACCGTGAATTACACGTATGACAAAGACTCGCGGCTGACGCAGGTGACCGACCCCACGGGCACCTATCAGTTCACGTTCGACAACATGGGGCGGCTGACGAGCACGACCACGAGCTACGCGTTCCTCACGGGGCGGAATTTCACCTCAAGCTACGGTTACGACGCGGCCTCGAACCGTACCAGCTTTACTGACCTGGAGAATGGTTCGACGGGTTATGCGTACGACACGCTGAACCGATTGCAGACGCTGACTCCGCCCACGGCGTTTAGCGGCAGCGGCTCGTTCGGGTTCGGCTACGATGCGTTGAGCCGTCGCACCAGCCTGACGCGGCCGAATTCCGTCAACACCAGCTATGGCTACGACAATTTGTCCCACCTGCTCAGCGTCCTGCACAAGCTGGGGACGACGACGCTGGACGGGGCTAGCTATACGGTTGACAACGCCGGGAACCGCGCGTCGAAGACGGACCAGTTGGCGGGAGTCACGTCGAACTATACGTATGATCCGATTCACGAGCTGACGCAGGTCACACAGGGAGTGAACACAACAGAGAGTTACGCCTACGATCCAGTGGGCAATCGCTTGTCGTCCCTGGGCGTTTCACCGTACAGCAACAACACATCGAACGAGTTAACGTCGATACCCGGCACGACGTACACGTACGACAACAACGGAAACACGCAGACGAAGGTGGTTGGGACGAACACCACGAGCTATGCGTGGGACTACGAGAACCGCCTCACGAGCGTGACGCTGCCGGGCACCGGCGGCACGGTCAGCTTCAAATACGATCCCTTCGGAAGAAGAATCTATAAATCGTCCAGTTCAGGCACTTCCATCTACGCGTATGATTTCGATAATCTGATTGAAGAGACCAACTCTAGCGGTACGGTCGTTGCACGCTATACCCAAACCGAGAACGTAGACGAACCGCTCGCCATGCTCCGCTCTTCGGCGACGAGTTATTTCGAGCAGGACGGGCTCGACACGGTCACTTCGTTGTCTAACGCAGCGGGAGCGCTTGCGCAGACCTACACGTTTGATTTGTTCGGCAAGCAAACCGCATCTTCCGGCTCGCTCACGAATCCCTTCCAGTACACGGCGCGCGAGTTCGATGCCGAGACCGGCCTGTATTTCAATAGGGCGCGCTACTACGATCCGCAGGTTGGCAGGTTCATCTCAGAAGACCCGCGGAGATTCGATGCTGGTGTTGACTTCTACGCGTACGTCCACAACAATCCAAGCAATTTCACTGATCCCTACGGCCTCTACACGCTCGGGGACAAAGTCCCCCCACTCAACCCTCGGTTAGATAAATTCATGAAGTGTATGGACGATTGCGCTTCTGCTGTTTTCCCTTCCATCAAAGATCAGTATGTCACCGCTACAACGAACGGACATCATCACGATCCTGGCCACGCCGCCGGTACGACTGTAGACCTGAGGCCGATCGGTACGCCTTCCAAGGTCATTTTTTGCTGTGCTGGAAAATGTGGAGCAGCATACGGCTTAGATGAAAGAAAAATCAAAACTGGTCTGGGCGAGGGATTCCATTATCATCTCCAGCTCGTTTATCCCAATTATCCCGGCGTCGACATAAATGACTATCTGAAGAAGTACCCAGACTCAATACCGAAGACGCCAGACTGCCAGCCGGGCGGCTGCGATGCAAAGAAGTGAGGAGACCCATCGGTATGCGACTGAAATCTGTGTTGATTTGCGCGGCGAGTCTGTACCTGTTTGCTGCTAACCAAGTGACCGCTGCGCAATCCCAGGACCGATGCGCTCTTCCGTCTGGCCTGAGCGACTCAATCTCAAAGAAATATCCCGGTGCGAGCGTCGTCTCTTTGGCAGACCTGGAACAGTACAATCGAAAACTATTTCAAAAGGGTCATGGCACTAGATGCCCTGGTCTTGTGAAAGTGAACTTCTACGGCGACGGAAAGCCGACGTGGGCCCTCGTGTTGAAAGCGGGCGAGGGATCAAAACAGAAAGCGGAGCTTGTTATAGCGCGCCGACTCGGTGAGGACTGGGATCTTCGCTCGGTGGATACCTCAGATACGGCGCCCATGCCGGTGGTCTGGCGTCAAGGTCCCGGCAAGTATGAGGGCATGTCTGAACCCACGACCATTCGAGCCACAAATCCCGTCGTCGTTCTTTGCGGTTACGGGTCGTGGGCGATCCTCTACGCTTGGACAGGCAAAGAGGTCGTAAAGACCTGGATATCCGATTAGCCGAGCGCCCTTAGCGGTCCTGAGCCATTCTGAGGGGCCTGTCGGGGCGTGGTTAACGCCGAGCGCCGGGGAGCGGAGGAAGAGCGGCGTCTTCGACGCCGGGAGTGGTATGACACGTCACCCCTAGAAGGGTGCCGCAGAGCAAGTTCGGCTGATTAGATGACGGCGTCGGCTCCTTCGACCGAGTAAACTTGCCGCTTCTGCTCTAGTTGATGAACGCCGCGCTCATCGTTTTCTCCGCCGTTCGAACTCCTGCCAATCCCGCTAAAGCTCTTCTGCGAACTCGCGCTTGTCCTCGCCCGATTCGCGCCGTGTTTCGGTTCCAGTAATGGCCGTCGCGCCAGCTTCCCCGAAATGTGCGGTCTCAATGCGACAGTCTTGGACAATTTGACAGGCTGACAATCTCTACCTATAGTCTACCCGCATGTCTCCGAAGAAAACTAAAACGGCCCTCTTTCTCAACCCCAAAGAGGTCGCGCAATTGAAGAAACTGGCAGCACGCCTTGACGTTTCGATGTCTCATCTAGTACGAGAAGGCATCAAACTGGTCATCAAAAAATACTCACAGCAATAGGTTGACATTAGGAAGATGTTCCTGTAGTCTACCCCAGAGCAGTGCCCTAAACAAAAGCGGACGGCCTGCGTGTTAGAAGCACGCAAACCGTCCTGAGCAAATCGACCTATTAAGGAGGCCGAGATGCCTGGGTCAAATCATACCGTAGCGGTTAGCCGTCCGCTTCCTCCCAATCGCGGCAGTCTTTTTACGGCTTGTCTTCAACTCCCGCGCCCACCTGACAGTCCTGATTATCCACCGACCGCGATAGAGCAGTTCTTCATGTTGTTCGTCACACTCGCTTTGATTTTCGCGCTGGCATTGCTGGTGCTCCCGGAGAAGTGGAGCCGCAAGATCATAAAAATAGCGTTCTGCATTGGTCCGAAGGGACGACCATGACAAAGAAAAAACCGAAAGTCGTATGGGTTGGTGACATTGCCATTACATCTGTCACTGCCAAGGAACGCAGGAAGATACACCGGCGGATAAAGAAGAGGTATGCGCGACTCCGCAAGCGATACAAGGAAATCAGAGGCAAGAAGGTCGATTGGATTGAGCACACCTACGAGGAAGGTTCTTTGTATGTCGGCGTTCGCTTCATGGACGGGACTTATTTCTCTCTGGATTTCAGCCCGCAGATCGTAACGGAAGGCATCGAGTTCAGTGACATGTCTACGGGCGATGAAAAAATTCTCAAGGTGTACTACAGAAAGCGGGATTGAAGGCGGGACTGAATGGGCGAGTGGAAAACACAACTGAGCCTCCGGGTCTCGCAGGAATTCAGGCGAGAGTTTGAAGCATTTGCTGCCAAAGGGCGGCGCAACTCCTCATCGATGGGTTGCATTCTGCTGGAGTGGGCGTTTGAGCAATTGAAAGTGGCAGGCAGCATCGACCGGCTTCTGAAATTCCAGTTGGGCAAGAAGAAGTGACGTGGTATATTTTTCTTGTATCAAGAGTGGCAGCGAAGTTGGCTGCCCAGCAACCGAGCCAGAGACAAGGCCACGGTGCTAACCTTCGAAATGAAGGGATACGGCCTTCAACGGGGCAAAAACCCACCGTTAGTCCTCTCCCAAACTTTCGAAGGCATCTTCTCTTAAATGGAGGAATGATGTCTTCGCATAACGATTCTTTTGTACGATCTGGGAATTCTCCGACTGCTTCAAGAATTTCGTCTGATTTCCTCGTAGAAAACCACGGCAGTATTTTCCTTCTCAAACCTCTCACGCCTTCCGCGATCTATTGGGTCGAAGAACACATCGGTCCCAAGAATGGTTATCAGCCGTATTACTCCACTGTCGTAGTTGAACACCGATACATCGGTGACATCGTTGCGGGTATTCAGAACGATGGATTGGTGGTCGCATGAGCACAAACGGAATCATTGCCCGTTCCACCGGTGAAGGGACATTTGCTGGCCGATACCATCATTGGGATTCTTATTGTTCCGGTCTTGGTGTTTTCCTGGTCGAACTGTATCGCGGACATTTCAAGCATGATCTTACGCGCATGCTCCAGGTCCTTCTTGATGAGCACACTGGCTGGAGCACGATTGTTCACAAAGACTTCACGCTCAAGCCGGGCTATACAAATGTCGCGCAACGGCCAGAAGGAATGTCAATCGAGGACTTTCAGAAGCAGCCGTTGAATCGTCGCCCACAGTGTTACTGCCACGGTCATCGGCATGAGGAAGGATGGATTGCGGACGAGAAGACAGACTGTGGGGCATCCTGGGCCTACGTTTTTGAAACCATCCCGGAGCACGGCGAAGAACCTGAGCAGAAAATTCTTCACGTTCTGAGCCGCGAGAAGCATGAAGTCTCCGGTGAATACCACTGGCAGGAAGTCGGTCGAATCAACCTGGACTGCAACGAAGAAATAAATTGGACCGCGATTGAGTGTGGCGAGAATTTCGAACGCTGCTCACACATGGCGTGGTATCACGGCGTTGTTCCAAAGACCTGCGATTTAAGCATGCAGACTTGGCTAGGCAACCGTCCGCTGGACCCGATTCATGACCCGGTCGCCTACATCATCGATGGAAAGAAATACAAGGCGACGGGTTCAGGCGGGTCATCCGACTACAGTCGCGGACATCATCCTCGTGGCACCTGGGTAGCTTCTCTCATCACAGGAAACAATCGGCGTGCTGAATTGCCCATTGCTCGATACGTCGAAGGCGAAGGGCGGGGCGAATATCAACTGCTCGACAACGTGGTCGCCGTGTATCCGCCGACCAAACGCAACACGACAGAAACAGTGGTGTCAGCATGATGGACAAAGATCGTCTAGCAACATACCAGGAAGTCAGAAAAACACTCATCGAACGTCTAACACGGCTGTCTTTCACAGACGAATTGCTGGAGAAGATGTCTTTATTCCAAATCGTAAGCCTGCTCCATCTGATGGCTGGACACCTGAACTATCTGCCAACCTACACAATCGCCGTGTGGACCCTAGAAGAAATGTTTGGCGAGATCATTTGGGAAAAGCCAGGTGGAGAAGAACCCAAGATAGAAGAACCGAAGCCTGCGGTGGTGCATTAGGAGGGAACATGGCAAAATTCGAAAAGTTCGATCCAAGAGAACACATTCGCGGGCTCGCGGAAGCAGCTAGGAAGATTCTTGCCGAGGAACTTATTCGCAGGGGCGAGATGCCTTCGCTCGACCAGGTTGTCGCCGCGATTGATGAGACTCGAAAGAAATACCGTCCGCTCATCCTCGCGGCCCGGCAGAGAAGAACCAAGAATGAGCCGACGTGGTAGGCTCAGTTTATGAAGTGCTTCGCCTGTAACCGCCGCATGCTCCGCTCAGTTGTCTATGCTGCTGTTACGGCGGACGGCCAAGAAGTTCATGTTGGCGCAGATTGCGCTAAAAAGATCATCCTTGCGGGACTCGACGGGTATCAGCCGAGATTAGGCGGACCTAAGTTGTATGGATGGGAAATCCGGGAACAGGTTTGGAAGCGGGAACAAGCGAGGAAACCGTGATCGACATTCGAGAGATCGCCGCTGGCTACCTGCATTTGAAAACCCCGACTCCATGATTTTCGGTATAACCTCTTCCTATACGGAAAGCCCCCGTCCTTCCTGTGAGGACGGGAGTCTCGGTGAACGGCTCGCTCGACGAGGGTCTTCGTACTTGACCCTTAGCTCAAAAGTGCAATCGAGTGTTTGTTTTCATGGAGTTACACCACGCGTGCCAGCATCTGTCCTACCTGTGAGAAGAGGAAAAGCCCTCTTAGCCTGAGTTCGGAGGCATCGTGAGGTTCCGATGCCGGGCGGTCTGTTCACTAACGATTTTGATACCGCCATCTTCCCGAGGAATGTGTGTTCCGTTCCTCGGGGAAAAATTTTTGCTTCGATTTCAGTGAACATGATTTTGTCGCGGGAGTTTTATGCAGCAGCACATCATCGATAAAAAACTTCAAGACATTGCCTGCCCGGTGAGTCTTTTCGTCACGATCACAGGCGGTCTGATTGGGCGAACAAGATTAACCCAGGCCCTGCAAGGTGAAAAGTCGCTTGACCACAACGTCGTCGAAAAATTAGTCGCGCTTCTTGATGAAATGGCTGAGTTGAAGCGTACGTCTCTGATTGCGCCGGATTGGTCGGATGCAGAAAACATTCAGGAGCAGTTGACTCATCGTCGCGCGATCAAAGAAGCCGTGAAGTATGACAAGAACGTCGTAAGAAAGTTTTTGGATGACGTTACAGATGCAAAGTGAACAGGTAAAACAATTGGGACCGCGTTGGACGCGAGAACTTCTGCGCCGATGCACTCCTAAGGAAATTATCGTGCTGTGCGGCGCGTACGGGGTTCCGGCAGTTGCCAAACGCTTGGGATACGACGATGTTGCAGCGTTCTTTGAACAATATACGAATGTAGGGGCCGGTCCATGAATGATGAGTGCAAAGCGGTCGATGGTTTTTACATTTGCGAACTGCGCGCTGGTCACACGTGCCGCCATCGCGACGGCGATTACACGTGGATGGACGAGCGTGTTGATGCTGCCCGCGCGCAGGCTCGACAGAATAAAGAAAAGACCGAGGGTGAACCGCTGGGAAAGTTACTCGCGATGCTGGATGACGTGAACAGAGCAACCAATTGGAAAACAGACACGTACCAGAAAGCCTTATGGCTCGATGGGATTTTGGAAAGGTATCGAGCGACACAAAAGATTTGACGTAGCAAGCCCGCGAGTGGCGTCGCGTGTTTGTGCCCTGTTTCGAGGTCTAGGACTCGACGATGGGCGAAAAGCCAAAGAGGAAAGGAAGTGAATTGTGTTCAATTCAAATTAATCGGAGTTAGGAACATGAAGACAGGAATCATTACGTCGTTCAACAAAACACGTGGTATGGGCACGATTTTGGTCGAGGCCGCGATCTGTGAGCGATACTTTTTCTACGCAAATAGAATTGTGAGTGGGCCGCAGCCGACTGTAGGCGCGCAGATTCTATTCCATGTCTCGAACAAACAACCGCGACCGGGACAACTGAGCTACGCCGAGGGCATAACGGTACTTCCCGATGAGAAGGCGGAAATATTTACGACTGCTGTTCTGAAAGCAGGCGGTGCAAAATGAGCACCGCACTAAGCCAAACGATTGCCTCAGTAAAAGTGTACAAGGCATCGGGTTTCTTGCGTGAGACAGCATTGGCGGCAGCGAAGCGCGTTCTCCCTGACGATGATGTACTGACCCGAGCCTTCGAGCATGTATATGATGGCGAGCCGTTGCCGGGAGAGAGTGCGTCTGCGCCAGATGCGTTCCATGCGTTGACGCAGCCGCCAGCGAAGACCGTGCCGGTTCAGAGTATCGTGCCGCCAGATGAAGCGGTTGAAAATACGGATGCAGATGAAGGAATGACCGATGAGCAATTCGTGCAGGAGGCTCTCGGGTATTTGGATAAAGGAATGACCTCCGACGATGCGGTCGCGAAGTTAGTCGCTGACTTCGAGGGCGTGGAACAACTGGACGCCGAGAAGTTTGTTCGTCTTGCGTTGGAGCGTAAGTTGAAGGATGAAGAAGCACACGCAGACGAATACCAACGAGAAGCAGCGGAATCCCGTGAGAAGGAATTGGCAGCGAAAACAGAATTAGATCGCCTGTACATAGAGAACCACGGCCACAAACTTAGAAAACAAATAAAGGTCTCACCAGAAGATGAAGCTAGGTTTGCCAAACTCCTTCGAGAACAAGCGGGGAAGGCGGGACCTAAGACCAATGTCAGCCGCATGGACTTGGTGAAGAAAAAGAAACTGTACTGGTTGTGGGAGCACAGGATTCCATTCGGATTTTTGTCCACAATTGCTGGGGACCCGGATGAGGGCAAGAGTCTCATCACGTTGTATCTCGCAGCTTGCGTGTCGAAAGGCGAGAAGCTGTATGGCAACTTGCTCGATACAGAGCCGGGAGAAATTCTGTTGCTGTCAGCCGAGGATGACCCGGAGACCACACTTCGACCTCGCTTGGAGGCTGCGGGTGCGGCACTCGATAGAATCCATTTGCTCGAATCAGTGATGCTGACGGATGGCGCAGGACAGGAAGGGAGTGAACGTCTTGCCCAGCTTGATACCGACATCAAGGCGATTGAAAGAATTTTGGATGAGAATCCGGCGATCACGCTCATTGTCATTGACCCGATCAGTTCCTTCCTAGGTGCGGCGAATATGAACCGGGAGCAAGAGGTCCGCCGTGTGTTGGAGCCGTTGAGAAGACGCGCACGCAAGTCCGGCATCGCGGTCGTGATGGTCGCCCATTTCAACAAGAATTCCGAAACGCGTTCCGCGATGGACCGCGTTGGCGGCGCAAAGGCTATCGTGGGCATGGGTCGTGCGGCGTGGACTTGTATCCGCGAACCAAAGAAAGAACAAGAGCCGGGGAAGCCGATGCAAATAGATCAAGACCGCCATCTGTTCTTGAAGCTGAAAGCTAATCTGACGCCTTCCAGAATTCGCGGATTGGTTTACGCTATCCAGACAAAAATGATCGAAGTGGAAGATAAGCACGGCAGACCCGTGAAGGAAGAACAGCCGTACATTATGTGGCTGGAGGAAACGTCTTCCACAGCGCAAGAAGTTGTTATAGGCGGCGAGGGTGAAAAGACGGTGCCTAAGTCCACGACAGTGAAGCAGTGGCTTAAAACGTTCCTGGAGTCGGCTGGCGGGTATGCTACATCTTCCGACGTGCGAGATGCAGCAAAAGCAGCGGGCTATTCTCAGACCACTTTATACCGCGCCGTGAGCCAATTGCAGGTGAAGCAGACTTGGGGTGGAGAGCATACTTCACTTTGGGCTTTGCCGGACGTGACTGTGCCAACTGCCGGGCTGGATGCGATCAAGGTCGATGGCGTACAGGCCGGAGGAGTGGAGCCGGAAGCGGTCGGCGCGCCAGCGTAATGAGTGGTGGGTTCGCCGGGTCGAGCCAGTTAGCGCCGGTGAGTTTCGGTCGGCGGTGGACCGAACCTCAAGCGGTTCTTGGCGCGGGTGCAGGGTTTGGAATCACGCGTAAAACCGAATGGAAAACACCAGATTCCCAAACGCCGTTGCAGCGAAAAAGACCAGATTACCAACCAAATGGGAATCTGGTGGGAATCTGGTAATCTGGTCGAGATAGCAGATTCTCCTTATCACCCCTTTTTGGTTATCTGATAGATAAAAAAGAACTTAATATTATGTGGGAATGTGGTAGACCAGATTACCAACCAGATTACCAAACCAGATTACCAAAGGCCCTTTTCAGGCATGTGGGAATCTGGGGCGATCAAAAGGCGAATAGAGAAACGTCCAGAACACCCAGGCGTTTTCCAAACGAAAAACGCTGACCGCGAGTCGAGAATGTAACGAAATGTGTCAACAGCAGTAAAAAGTGCCCGTCTCACAATGAGAAAGCGCACAAAACTCAACTAACGTTATTCTTTTGCATGACTTACAACGATTCGCCTCCTAGGTTAACTTAGAGAATTGAACGCGCGCCGTACGCGCGGCGCAAATGGAAAGCCGCCCGAGGGGTCCGAGCGGCGCGAGGGCGATCTGGAATGGAGGGTTAGGCGAGGGCTGGGGCGAGCCGGGCAAACGCGGCAGACATCGCAGCCTTGGCCTTGGCGCGTGCTTCGTCCTGGGTCACCGCAGTGTAGGCGGCAGTAGCTTTTAAGTCGCGATGATGCCCGATCTGCTGAAGGGTAAACACGTCGAGACCCGCTTCCCATCCGTGGCGGATGACACTATGTTTTGCAACGTGTGGATTTCGACGGCCAGCTTCGATGCCAGCAGCGGCAGCGGCATTCACGAAGATATCGTAAACGGCGAGGCGCTTCATGCCCTTGCCGAGCCGAGACACGAACAAGGAATTATCGCTCGATTCAGGGCGCACGCGCAGCCAAGCCTGTAGCGCCTTGCGGCAGTCGAGTAACGCGATCTCATTCAACTCGATGATGGCATCGACCGGCAGGCTGTTCTTCTGGGTCTTGCAAACCAATCGCCCGGTCTGCACGTTCTGGACCGTGAGGGTACAGAGTTCGTTGGCACGCAGGCCGAACGTATACGCGAAGAGAATCATGCAGTGGTTGCGAATGGATTCACGCCTCGCAGCCGCCAGGACGTTCAAGAGTTCGTCTTGCTTCCAGTATTTGATAGTGCTCATGATTTTCGCCTCTGATAACAGTGTAGACTGAGAGCCGAAAGCCGTCAATAGTACGTCCGTACCATTCAGTTGTGAATTCTGTATGGTACGATGTGCCACAGAATCAGCGACATAACAATACTACGCTTGAAATGCATGTAAATCATTGCTGTTGACAGATTCGCTCAATGGTGCCAGAATCGCAGCATGGCAAAGGACCTTACAGCGATTCGAATCCCAGGCGATCTGGTCGAGGCATTGAAGGCCATCAGCGGCCAGCCGCAGGGATTTTATTCGGAGCGCACGGTGAGTTGGCTAATCGTGCAAGCCGTTAAAGAGTTCATCGCGCGCAATCCGGTGAAGTCGAAGTAGCCTCGGAGCTACGCGTGCCAGCATCCGCGCCGATCTCCGTAAGACACGCAAGCCCCGGCGCAAGGAATTCCGAACGCAATGTTTCAGCCTGTTACTCGTCCGTCAACAGAGCCATGGCAATAACGTTTTAAGCAACAGCAACGGGTTCTGGCATCGAACGTGCAACCGGTCAGGAAATTTGAGCAAGGGACGTTACGAAAGTTCCCAGAAGGCCCCTGGCACCACCCCACGGCGGCCTCGATTTTTTGGACCCAGGTTCGTAGCGTTTAAGCATTCTTTCTTATTTGTCGCATGTCCACAAAAGAGACTCCTTTCCAGGCCGGGGGTATCTTGAAAAAATATTTTCCCAGCCAAATAATTTTCCCGGATGGGACCCAAGAGGGGGTGGGGGTCTTTTTGAACACTAACTTTTTTAGGTACCATCCGCGACCACCCTTTAGGAGAGTAGGTATGATTCAGAAATTTTGCATCCACAATCCGTACGACCACTCGGACAACAACTGCATCCAGTGCCGCTGCCGTTTTAACACTCGCAAGAGAGTTTGTCCGGCATACAGGCTCTTATTGAAGCAGGCTCCCGAACTGCTGGAGCATCTTTCCTTTGAGAACGCGCGCTTGACAGAATCCAACATGCACTTAAGAGCCGCACTGGTTGACGCGAATCGCTTGCTTTTCCGTGAAGAGATCAGCGGAGTTGTGAACTAGGAACCTGTTGCTCACTTCAAAACGGAGGACCTAAAAGGAACCCCTGGCAGTACACCCGGTAGGTAAAATTTATGTTTCGACTTAGCTTTGAATTTGTAATCGGCGGTAACGACCGAGGAAAGGACAATGCGGTGCAGAAGCTAACTAATGATTTGGTCCAGATGCAACAAGCCGTGCGAACGCAGCGTTTTGTTGCGTTGCAAGAGCAAATCAGGAATTCGATTCGCGCACGTATAACTGAACGCAGCAGCCAGCCGAACGAAGTATATCTCTCGCTGGACGAGGAAGCGACAGACCCAGGTTCAAAACTCCATGTCACCGCAACCGGCGACAGACATCGGGCAGTTGTTGTAACGTTCAAGCCTGATGAAGCACAGGTCCGCATTAAGAGCGAGGCTAGAGACACCACCATTCGTGTACGCAACGTTGGAACAGTGACCGGATTAGAGCGTAAGGAAGGTAATTCTCGTTCGTGGAGCGTGTTAGAGAATGAGGCCGCTGTTGAACGTCTACTCGACGCGGTGTTTCAGTCAACATTCGATAGCATATAAAACCGAGTCGTACTGATTAATTTTGAAAGCACCCCTGTTCTTCTTCGGGGTGCTTTTCCATTTTAGGAAACCATGACAGACGAAAAGGAAGTTGCAGGCACCACGCCGGTGCCCCAGGAAGGATTGTCCTCCGAGGCTGCGGCGAAGGCCGAAGCTGCACCGCTCGCCTCAGCCCGCAAGAAGAAGGCCAAGGACCGCAGCCCGGAAGAGGCGAGAGCGGTTCGAAAATACAACCTGCAACGTAAGCAGGTTTCACGGGCCAAGGACCGCAATGCTACCAAATCCGACACCGTGATTAAGCCAAAGGAAGCACGCGAGATTCTTCGCAATGAGCGTAATATTCGCAACCTCCGCGTGAATGAGGTCTGCATTGAGTTGGCGCAGGCCGCTGCCAGAAATTTGAAGATTCCGTTCAATCGCAGTTTGTTCACGAAAGGCGTGCAGGGAACTTTAGCGGCACTAGCGAAGAAAGAGGGCCAGGAGTTTCCACCCAACGAATGGCATCCGGGGGAAAAACTTCGCGAGCACGAACTCTACGCCTTGTGGGATTACGCAACGTCTTGGCGCAAACAGCCGAATGGAGAGGCTCTCTCATTCGAGGAATGGAAGAGTTATCGCCGCCGCTGCATCACCGATCTGATTTGGTATGGCAACACTGTTCTCGGAAAAGACTTCCAGCCGGAGCCTCACGGACGCTGGGCCGATGAATTGTTTCCGAAGTTGGAAGCGGCTTTGCTATCCCTGCCGGAAAACTTCACTCAGAAAGATGTTGCTGAGGCTTTTTACAAGATTTCAGATGTGCGTCAGCGTTGCTTGATCGCGGCTCGAAACAGTTTCAAGAGCACCGTATCGCTGGTCTTTTTACACCAGCTTAATTTAGCGTTCGGCGGAAGCGTACGTTGCTTAATCTGTTCCGCCACTCAGCCGTTAGCAAAAGGTTTTGCGTCGAACTTCCGTTCCACGTTGACGCTGCGTGACCCGAATAATCCCACGCTGCAAAATCAATTGTGGCCTGAGCACTGTATAGAACCGGACGAGGGAAAAACGCTCGAATACACAAGTCCGTTCCGTCAACTGGATATGTTGATCGAGCCGACCGTTCGCTCCTTCTCGATTATTTCAGAAGGCGCGGCGGGCGGTAGGTATGACTACTGTTGCTTTGAAGATGTGGCAGAAATTTCGAATTCTTCCACGCCGGAGATGAGAGCCAAGACTCAAGAACGCGCGGATTTAATGAGGGAGTTGGCTGAGCCACATGCACTCACTAATTATGTTGGTACCCCGACCTCCGCAGGCGCAGGAACAGAGGATGACCCCGGAGACTTGTACTCGGTATTGCTGCGTCGTGAAGAGAGGAATCAGAAAGAAGGCGGCGAACCAAAACTTCTTTACACGATCTGTCCGGCCTGGACTGTAAATAGCTGGGTATATGGCAAGACGCCGTGGGACCCGACGCTCAAAGAGGATGAAGTATCGCTACTTTTTCCGAGTCGCTTAACGTTCAAGTACTTGATGGGCAAGCTGAAAGAGTGTTTGGCAACCGATAAGACAGCGAAGGTCTTCCGCCAACAATCGCTCTGTGCTTGGGTTCCCGATCAAGAGGATGGACTGCGCTGCCAATTCGACTCGAACGAACTTCGCCGCCGTACCAAAGGCGCAGAATTCTTCGGCATATTTCCCTCCGCGCAAACCGTGATGGCGATGGACCGCGCATTCAGTATTTCCAGATATGCGGACTTCTCATGTTTGGTCATCGGCAAGGTTCAGCCGGTGGAAGGGAAAACGGCACTTGTCCTAGTTGATTGCAAAATGGAAAGACTACGCGAAGCAGAGTTGGTCAAAGTCGCAGTTGACCTGATTCAAAAGCATCACCCGTCAGTTTTTACCGCCGAGCAAGATAAGGGCTGGATGGAACTGGCGGAAGCTATACGTCGAGAATGCTTGATGCGCGGTGTTCCAGTCCCGTATTTCCGTTGGAAAACGATCATCCCCAACGATAAGCATAAGGTTAAGCGCGTAAAGCAACTTGAATTGCCAATTGCCGATGGCCGCTTTTGGTTCACCGGAAATACGACTTGGATTGAACAATTGCTGCTTCAGTTTGAGAAATTCGACGGAGTGACACGGAGCAACAGTACGCGCAAGGATGATGGTCCAGACGCTTGCTCGATTTTGTGGCAGGAGTTCGGACCTCGCTATCAAGAAGAAGTCAAATCCGAAGACCACGAACAGCGAGAGCAACAGCTAGAAGAAGAAGCTGCTCGGGTACGAAGACAGCAGATGTATCAAACCATGTTCAGCAGCCCGTACGCGCCCCCTCCACCACCGACAGCGGAGGAACCGCAGCAGCCGCAACTACCGCAAGACCCGCGCTCACGCGTGTTCTCTTACAAAAAAGTTGTGGCCTCAGCACCTAACGAGAGAAACAAATTGTTTGGTAATAAGGGGCCGTGGCATTCATCGGAAAAGCAGTAAATTTTCTGAGGAACCGAAGGAGAAGTTTTATGAGCAAGATCAAGAAGGCTGAGAAGAAGGCTAAGAAAAAACTCGTGAAGAAGTTCCAGAAGTCCGAGCGCGAGTTGAAGGCGCTGCGCAAGGCCGGGCACGCGCTTCACCCAACATTCGCCAGCCTACCGGATATCCCTGTCGGCGAGGATGAGGACGGCGCGGTCACCTGAGATGGCTCTTAAATGTACCCTCTGTGAAAGGCAGTTCGAGTCCGTCCCGGTCGATGCTGTGAAAATCAGCACGAAAGGGAATTTACAAATGTACAGATTCGGAGATGGCTCTATTCATTGTCTCGTCTCCGTGAAATTAGGCAGGAAAAAAGGAGGATTAGATGGGAGTCATCGACTACAAAAATGCGGCACTATCTGAGTTAGAAAAAGTTGCTGCCGCCGACAAAGAAAGCAGGAACGCTGCGGTATGGCGCGAGGCTTTGAACAAATATTCGTTCGCGTCCCATCAGGCGAACTACCGCCTTCTTCTTGATTGGTGTGGTGGCAGCGAACTTTCGATGGTGAAGATCGACTGGCTTGCGACTCAAAAACCGGAAGGTCTAAATCTCGACTGGAGCGACGACCGCCCACGGTTGATCGATGCCATCCTGGCTGCGCGCCGATACCCGGACGTAGAGAAGGAACGTAAACGTCTAACACTGTCGTTCACTCGCTTACAGTTGATAGACCAACTGGCTCTCATGGTAACAAAGGAAGAGCTATCCAAATTTACCGCAGTCGAACTGAAACAAGGACTCGCCGAACATCGCAAGACTACATCGAATCAGAGATTTTTCTTTGGGAGCAACGGCTCTCGGTGGGAGCGACTTTCAGGAACAATCGTGCCGCGAGGATTCGTGTCCGCCGTTTCGACCTCTGAGTTCCTGCGCCACATCGCTCGTCATGATGTCAAGGCGTTCGAGTACTACGTGAGACGCTACGGCTCCGAGCAAGTGAATGATTTCTTGAATCTAAGGTCTGCGTGAACCTCAACCACGTAAGGAACAACAATGAGCACCACAAATGTATTAGCAGTACCACCGAACATCAGTGAAGGTCTCACGCTTCTCGCGAAGCGTTTGCTTCCGGCCAAGTTGAAAGTGGAGGGCGCGGAAGGCAAGAAGAATGGTTTCTACTTCACTACATTTGCAACACGCGAGAACCTAGCTCTCTCTACGATGCCAAGCAAAGCTATCGCGGACGCGTTCTATCGTGCCGTTCAAGAAGATTGCGTCCAGCCACGTCCACAACTGATTTGGGATACTCCACCAAAGGCGCTGTTGAAGCGCGTGGAGCAGAACAAAAATCTTCCCGCAAAGGTTGCCGACCCGCGCGAAGCAAGCAGCTTCGAAGAGAAATCCCACGCTGCCGACGAGGCGTTGAAGCAGCAGAAGATTCAAGACCAAGCCAAAAAAGTCTGTCAGGAACTAGTTGAGCGGTTCACGCCGGTGAATCATCGCCGAGGCACTGTGAAGTTCGATCTACAGGCCGAGAAAAAATCCGAGTGGAACGCGCGCATCGCCGAGGCCAAGAACTTCACGAAACTAGAGGCTGAGATCAGGCAGGAACAGAAAAAGATTTATGAGGCGCTGGAACGCGCAGCGGAGAGGGTCTGATGAAAATCAATTTTGACAAACTGAAAATAGAGCGACCAACGCTCTACGCGAAGATCGCTAAAGAGATCAGCCACGAGTACGTAGGAGAGCGAGAATTCTTCCCGGATGTTCTCGGTGAAGAGATCGTGGAAGAACTGAAGGCGTGGCAAGCTGCGCCGGGTACTCACGAGAAGCACTGCCCGTGTGAGGAATGCTTCAACAAATATGTCTCCGAGAACAACCGCAAGGAAAAAGGACGACTGGCCTTGGTCGCGCAGCAAAAGGCCGCAGAAGCCAGAATCATGGAGTACGTCGCTCAGGGTCTCGCAAATACAGAAGCTAATCGCGAAATTTTCATGACCGCATGGAAGACTCACCCGGCGCTGAAAGTCATCGAAATTCCGACTGTTCAATTGGTAGACGCCGTGATCGCCCTGGTTCGCGACAAACTTACTTGGCAAAAGCCAACCCCGCCAACTCCTGCACCAGCCCCGGAGCCAGTGGTGATTTTGAGCGATGGTTCAGAACAACTGCCAATCGACGCCGTTCCAAGTTCCAGGTACACGGTCGCTCAACTTCAAGACCTCGATGCCCGTCAGCGTGCGTTAAAAGCCGGAGAAGGCACATTAGCACCGTTGGAAAATGGGGAACCGCGACTTCCACTTGGCACCAAGCCAAATCCGAGTCATTCAGTGGCACAGCGTCGTGATCTTGAACTTCGTACTGCACGAGTTTGGGCGCGCCAGAGTGGCTCTCATGGCGGCTCATTTTTCAGCAGTGATTCACAGGTTCGCTGATGGAAAACATCGATCTTGAAAATGAAAGAGCGGCAGTCGCGATGCTACTCGCGGCAGCACAGGCTATGCAGGATGCTCCACCTGCGTCAGCACCAGAGCCGGTCGGCGACATCAACGACCTCCACGCTCTATTCGAAAAACAAAAGCAAATTGGAAATGAATTGACGGCCTTGAAAAGTCGAGAAGCCGACCTCACACGTCAGTTGCAATCCATCCGCGACGAAGAAGTAGAACTTGAACGTCAACAGTCGTTGATTAAGAAACGAGCAGCCGACCTGTTCGAAACGCTTTTTGGAAGACCAGAGCGCCCGGCACCACCACGCCAGATACCTCAAGTTGCGACTGCTGAGGTTTCATCGTCGGAAAATCTGCCGCCAGAGGTACGGCAGATTACGCGCATCCCAAGTCTTAGTTTGTAGAAGTTTCTCTCCAGTCAGCCGGAGGGAATGGGGGCCGTGCTCAGGGGTCGTTTCTTCGGAAGCGATTCGGGGGACGGCCTCAAATTATTTTCCGACATCGAGCCGCTCAGCGGCAAGGAGACAAAGTAAATGCCATTGTCGTTAGTAGAAGAAGTGAAGAAACTCCAGCTAGATCAAGGTATCGATTTGTTGGCTGAGATTTGTCAGGGACTTATCCGCCAATCAGAACTTAAACGCGGGCCTCAAGGCGTCCGTGGGGATTCCGGCCCACAAGGTCCACAAGGCTCCCCTGTGGATGTTACTCAAGTCGTCGATGCGGCGAGGAAAGTTATGCAGTTGGAACTTCAAACTGCTAAGGACGCGCTGCGTGAAATCGTTGTCGCCGAGTTGAAGCAAAGCGGCGTGATTGATTCCGAGGGTCGCGCAATTCTTATCCCAGGCCCACCTGGAAAAGACGGACGCGCGGGCGTTGACGGAAAAGATTCTACTGTTCCCGGTCCCAAGGGCGACGTTGGTTCTGCCGGATACACTCCGAAAAAAGGAGTCGATTATTTTGATGGGGCACCGGGCCGTGATGGTCAGGATGGTAAATCTATCGTTGGACTTTCGGGGCCAGCCGGAAAAGATTCTGTCGTCCCAGGTCCTCAAGGCCAACGCGGCGAACCCGGACAGGCCGGAGTGACACTCGAAGAAGTTGAGCAGCTTATTCGCGAGATTATCGGAACCTCGGGAAACGACGTTCTTCAAAAGTTTGTTGCGCTCAAGAAGGAGATAGGTCTGATTGAACGTGATCGCCGCTATCAGCGGGTTCAGGGTATTCGCGAGGAAATCGTCGAGCGTCTTCAACAGCATTTAACCTGACCGTCTTTCCAGCAATCACGTTTCACGATTCGAGTTGTTTTCACGGAAGAGTAAAAAAGTTTCACTGGTATCAAACCAGTGATGAACGAATCGGGAGACTCCAAACTTCTTGGTTCGTTATTTTGGAGAAAAGCATGAGTGAAGAAAAGAAGGCACCGCCGCACACTGTGTCACAAGACCAGGGCGCGCACGACGTTGCTTTGAAGCATAAGGACGATGAAAGCGCGGGGCACCATTCAGGTCGCAAGCATCCTGAGTCAGAAAAGGCCGGAGGCCACGACTACGCTGCTGGTGCATCTCAAGGCCCAACGTCGAAGCAGTAAAATGAGGTCGGGCTGTATCAGGGTAACAGCCCGAAATATTTTTCATGATGATGTGCTGCGTCTGCAAAAAGAATCCGCGCCACGGCGATCTAATGCTTTGTGAAGGATGTCTTGGACGTTTTCGAAAGGACCCGGCCAGCTTGAAGGCCCCGCCGCCTCCGGAACGAAAACAGGTCGAGAATAAACCGATGCGCGGGAGTGGAGGCGGCATTGGCGTGCCGTATAGGACAGCCGGGAACAGTTGAAGTTCAACTGCAAGGACATCACACCACCTTTGGCGCTGTCCCTGCTGTTAAACCTAAATCGAAAAGCCGTTCTTTAATTGGATAATCGCGCCGGTGATCTGGGGCATATCGCCTCGCTCGAAACGCTGCATCTTTTTCGGATTGCGGGATGTCCAGTTTTGCAATCCACTGAGGCAACAGATGTGCATATCGATGTGTCGCCTCCGGACGGCAGGCCACACAGTAGCGAATCGTCTCGCGTTCGATAGAACCCAAGGGGAGACGGCAGTCGATTAGCAGCAGGGCAGCATCGGATTTGCAGTTCGGACAGGTCATCAGTTCGCTCTCAACATCTCTACGGGAACTTCCCAAGGACGGTTGACCGGCCAGTTCGGATTGCTACAGTGGTAGAACCCGCATCGTCCGCAGAGGACAACGATATCTTCCGCGTACTCTCTATATTTGTCCCGGAACGCTGCCGCTCCCTCGGGTGTTTCAAACCAAGCGCGTTGAGTGCCGGTGGTTCGAAGGCAATGGAAAATTACGGGACTCGGGACTTCGCGGGCCATGTTTCCCTCTCGGGCGTATCGTTTTGACCACCGCTTTCGTCGGGGTGACGCTACGGTTGGCGGTCCTAACTTCGGACGACTCTGGATACAACTTCCATTTTAAGGACGAGCACCTCTTTCCGTCAAAGGCCGTGTCAAGCCATCTGAGAATGTAACCCTAGTGATCCCCGTCGAGCCATTTGAAATGTAACCGAAGAGCGCTTGTTGTTGTTGCGGCTGTGGGAAAGTGGGAATCCCGAAGGGATTTCCAAGCTCGCGAAGCGAGCGTCTTTTCCACAGCCTTTTCGCCGGATGGCGTATTTTCGGTGGTACCCCGTGGTGAGGCAAAATTCGTTCAGCATCACCTGTTTCGCCTTACGATCTGCTTTCTGATACCGCCCATAGATGGCCCGGAAATACTCCCATTTCCCCTTGCGCCTCAAGTGAACCCTCCCCAAATCGTCTCTGGCTCGGGTTACATCTTAAATGGCGCGACGTTGTCCCCTCCGGTTACATTTTAGATGGCGCGATACGAAGGCTTGCAAAAGTTGGTCGGATGTGTTATAATGTTGTTGTACTGAATGCTCTTGGCTCCCGCCGAGAAGCAGGGTCTGTTCTGACACCACGGTCGCCTTCATCCGAAAGGAAAAGTCGTGGGAGAGACGCAGAACAACAAACCCAGAAACTTTAAGGCTGGCGTTCTGCAAGAAGCCCATAGCGCGATCTAAATGGGGAACTTCGGTGCCAATGGCACAACTCATCGAAAGAGTTGTGCTCATGCCTGTCACCCGTCGTAAACTTTCATCAACACCCGCGCCGCGCGCTCGCGTAACTGCGCCCATCCCGATTGTGGCTCAAGCGGCTGAGGAGGTTTGGACGCATGAGGATGTTCGCAAGTTTTTGAAGCTGGACTCCGTAGGTCAAATCAAAGAATTAACCCGTAAGCGAACGAAGCGTCCATTGCCCTGTCATCGCGTGGGGAAATATGTACGTTTCAAGAAGTCTGAGGTTGTACGTTGGTTCGATGAAGGTCTTAAAGCGGCTTGATGGCGCGCCTGGGGAGGCTCGAACTCCCGACCTGTCGCTCCGGAGGCGACCGCTCTATCCATCTGAGCTACAGGCGCATTGCATGAGTGTATCATCAACTCGCTTTTCGTTTCTTATCAAATGTCTTCTGACCGCGCTTGAAAGCTGATTCCAGGCTGTTCATCGCCGCTGTTTTTTGTTCAGGTCGAATCTTGGTGTAGAAATCCAATGTGGTGCGAACATTTGCGTGGCGTAAGATTGCTTGGGCTATCTTAGGGTCAGCACCCAAATCGCGCAAGTTCGATGCTAGGCCGCGTCTAAATGCGTGCCAGCCGTGCCACAGAATTTTAGCTTCATTCAGTGTCGGACGAATCACCCGAGCGTTGAAGTTGTCCATTCGAAGAGGCTCTCCGGTCTCACCGTGGAAGACCCACTCATGATATCCATTCCGTGCTTTGTGTTCTTCTAACGCTTCTTGGACAATCGGTAACAACGGGAGGCTTTCTTCTCTTGCCGCAGTCTTAGTTTTGCTCACCTTTCCATGCCACACGCCACGTTTTACGTTGATCTCACCATTGCTGATGTCATCCCACTTCAATGCAACCAATTCGCTTTGGCTCAGACCGGACAACGCCGCCGTCAGGCACAAGGTATGCGCAGGTTCCTCGTGGAGCGCATCGAGCAAGGTATAGATTTCGTTTAAGGTGTACGCGTGTGTTTTGCCAGGCCGTGTGCCCTTCGGAGTGATAACACCTTGTACCGGATTTGTCGCTATCAGGCGTTTGTTAACGGCGTACTTGAATGCACCGCTTAGAAAATTTCGAGAGTTTTTCAACGATCTCTGGCCCCTGGCCTTCTCAGATGCGATGGCTTGGAGCACTTCATGAATGTCGCCAGTCGAGACTTTGTGGATAGGCAGCTTGCAGAATTGTTCTTGGCGTTCGATTAGATTGAACTGATGGTGGTATCCGGCAGCCGTGCTAGGTTGGAAGTTCCCGGAAGTTTTGGTGTACGGCAGGAATATATCTTTCAGGTATCGACCGACAGTATCGACAGATTCAGGTGCGGTTCCTGCGTTGATCGGGTTTAGATGCCTCGCGGCGATCTCCCGGACACTAGCTTCACCACGGTGCTGATCGTCCACCAAATGGAGTTTTACATAATCACGAACTCGCTTTGGCTGGCCGTCTGCAATCACAGTCTTGTAATACCGCATCACCCACCACTTGCCGTTCTTGTAGATGCGCCCATCCTGCATTTCATGCCTCCTGAATTCTTCAAATATGATAGGCACAAAATGGGCACAAGTCAAGCATGAAATGCAATAAAATAGCGGCTATTTGCAACCTGTGCGCTGGTCTCCGGAACCAGAGGTCGGGCGTTCGAATCGCCCCAGGCGCGCCATCTCTTCAGTCTTCAATCGCTCATGGATGAGCGCTGGATCCGCGTTGAAATCCACGACAAAAATCATCAGCTGAACGCAGAATGCAGGGAGATACCGTATTGCTCCTCCAAATTGTACGGAGTCCCATGCACGGTTCCTTCGCCGTTGGCGATGGTCAGCTTCCGGTTCTGAACATCAGCAATCCACTTCGCATTCGCGGACGCGGCCGCGCGGAAAGCAATGATTCGAAGACGGGCCACTTCCAGCGGTGCATCTCCGGCTTTCTGTCCCGATTGCTGCAATTGTTCAAAGTCACTGAGAATCAGAGGCTTCACCCAACTCTTGATTCCGCCGTTCTGGACGTAGAGATCAAACATGAGTGCCGCGGCGCGCTGCGAAGTCACGCCAAAATCGTTGCAAAGCGCGAGCCCTTTTTGGAACAGCCCCGCCGCGTATTTCGCCTCGATATCCTGGAATTCCTGCTGGCGGCCGAGAGTCTTGAATTGGCCCTGCCAGGGCTCGAATACTATGTTTTTTATCGGGTCTTGAATGGAACGGGCCCACGCGAGTTGTTCGTCGCGCGTCTCCGCGAGCATGGCCACCAACGCCGAATAGTTGGGGACGAAGATTTGTCCCAGAATATCCGCGTGGTTCCGGTTCATTTCTTCGAGGAGCGGTTGCAGGCTCCCCTGGCCAATATTCCACTGAACCACTCCAAAGCTGATTCCTTGCCCGTCGAAGTCTCCCGACAGTCCGGCAAAACACTCGGGAGGAGGGTGATTGGTTTCGAAGGCTCCCGTAAGAGCCAGACACTGGTGATCAAGCGTTTGCGTGGTGACGGCAGGCGGAGGAATCTCCGCGCCATTGAACAAGGCGCTCCACGTTTGCGAACCGACTCTTCCGTCCGGTGTCAACCCTTGAGTCCGCTGATAAGTGCGAACGGCAGACTCCGTGCCGCCTCCAAAAATCCCATCGAGCGGCCCGGAGTAACATTGGAGTTCGCCCAGTCGCCGCTGAATTTGCAATACTTCCGGTCCCCGAGATCCAAGAAGATAGACCGTCATAGAAGCCCCTCAAGCACATCACGGTGTAGCAACGTTTATTTCCTCGAAAGCGCTTTTCCGGGTTTCTGTTTCCGACGTTGGAGCATTCCCCACCAGGCTTCGTTCAGGTTTTTGCTTTATCGGGCCGAAGAGCGGCCAGCGCTTGAAGGATATCGTGCCAATAGGGCGCACCGATGCTGACTAGGATCCCCGTCAGCAGCGAGCCAAAGAATTCATAAACAAAAACTTGGAACGGAGCTTGCTCCGTTTGATCCGTTTTGGTGCTCTTCGGAAAGACTGGAGCCCATCGTGCGCAAGACTTTCGGGGCCCTCGAGCGTTTCACCAATCTACTGCTTAATCGCTACACCACTATCGTCGAGGGACCGGAAAATGGGAGTAGCGAAGCGCAGGCCACGATCTCCACTCCCTGAAGGCATTCCCTTGTTATCGTGCGTGAAAATCTATTCGGCCGGGTAGCTCTGCTGCAAATGCGGCGCGCCTCCTGCGATGCTCCGGAGTGGGCGAATAGGCGCGGGCCCTGTGGATTCGCGAACGACGAACTCCGGCTCGATGGCGATCTCTGGCACGTATTCGCCGCGTCCCTCAATTTGATCCACGACCGTCTGCGCCGCGATCTGCCCCATCCGGATCAGCGGTTGCCTCACGGTCGTTA
>WNFC01000448.1_pt1 | contig 40948 bp, 25 predicted proteins | sample 5400541 | NCBI WGS metagenome assembly WNFC01 (sample SAMN13153342, study PRJNA577476) | soil metagenome | isolation source: 120 cm saprolite under Douglas fir tree site 2 hole 2 replicate 1 | place: USA:California | collected 2015-04-18 | reverse complement strand
CCGCGGATTGGATACGCGCTGCACAAGGCTAGTTCCCAGGCAATTTACCGCCTGGGTTCCTCATGCAGGCGATGCGGGCCTGAGACCACGGTCTCGCCCGGCATCAACTCCCGATACAATATGTTATCACGAATAAACCCGGTATTCGGGCACAGATGGGACCAAAATCAGACAAAAAGCGCCGCTCCGTTCCATCTCGAGTAAGCCCGAATGGTAGAGCATCAGGCCGCGGAGCGCCGTGAACGCCTAGCGGTCATCCCCGAGTTGCCGACAGAGCTCTAACGCCCGCGCATACGTTCGGCCGGTGTCCGGGTTGTTCCAGTTCTTGGTCGCGACCAGGGCGGGTCCAAGCGCCATTTGCAGATTCAGCTCACACTTGGCCTGCTCGCGCGCATCCAACAGCGCTTCGACTAGCGCCAGGCCTCGGCGAAACTGGTCGACCGCCTCGGCGTTCGCCGACTTGCTCGCCGCGGCCGCGCCGGCTTTGTGCCAGTAGGCGATTGCCTCCGCCGGACAGTTCGCTTCGGTGTAGTGATGGGCCACCAGCTCCGGCTGGCGCTCAACAACTTCGGGGAAGTGCGCTTCTAGTGCCGCCGCGGCGCGTCCGTGCAATTCCTGCCGCCGTCCACGCAGGAGGGTCGAATAGGCGGCGTCCTGCACCAGCGCGTGCTTGAACAGGTAGGAGGCATGCGGAGCCGCGCCGCGGCAGAACAGCAGCCCGGCCTCGCCGAGCCGGGCCAAGGCGGTTTGCAGCTCCGTCTACGATCCGGCCCTTGTGCTCCGCTACCTTGAGCTCGATCAACTCGCGGCGATGTTTTCTGAGCCGAGTGATCGTGCCGACTTCGTCTTCGCCGACCAGCCGCGAGTATCCGGCGACGTCCGCCGCAAGGATCGCCGCAAGTCGGCGCTCGACAGGCTCCTCAGTCAAAAGCCGTTCTCCCGCGTGCGGTCATCGACCCCATAATGATTTCTTGCCGCTAAGATTGCTCCCGACGTTAATAACCGGACGCACTACCCCTCTTTGTCAGTATGAGGTAGCCTTGTTTCTTTGGCCAGGGGGTGTCGTAAGCCGATTCAGGAGAGTGTCTGCACGGCGCGGCCGACCATCGAGCCGGACCATCGAGCCGCTCGCTGCGAAGGAAGCCCCGGCCATCACCGACCTTGCCGACCGCTCTTGCCGGCCTCCTGTTCCGCCATATCATTTTATAATTGTTGGCGTCCCTGCTTGGGTGGAATTTCGGCGGTAAGTACGCCCCGAGCAGCGAGGTCGGGGTACGTCGTCAGCTTCTCGTAGCCACCGGCCTCATCGGGACAACGCGCGTGCCGATCGCCGGCACGGAGCAGAAGTCTGCCCAGGCCTCCATTAGGTTGCGGCGTTTATCAAAAAGATCACCGCGCCGGTAGGCCGCTTCGACCTTGTTCTCGACCGCGTGCGCCAGAGCCATCTCGATGACTTCGCGCGGATAGCCGGTACGCTCGGCCGCCCAATCCGAGAAGGTCGATCGGAAGCCGTGCGCGGTGAGGTCGCCGCGCTTCATGCGCCGCAACAGCATCAGCATCACCATGTTGGACATCGGCAAAGCCCGTCGCAGACCGGGAAATACCGGCGCGGTCAGTTCCCGCTTCCCGTCGCGCATCAGGGCCAATGGCCGCACCGTCTGGAGCACCGCGAGCGCGGCCTCGGACAGCGGCACACGATGCTCACGGCCCGCCTTCATGCGCCCGGCCGGCACGGTCCAAACCTTGGCGTCGAGATCGATCTCGCCCCACCGTGCGCCCAAAACCTCGCCGGTGCGCGCCGCTGTCCAGATCGCGAATTCGAGCGCCTGCGCCGCCATGCCTTCGCGCCTTCGTAGGGCATCGAGGAATTCGGGCATATCGTCGATCGGCAGAGCGGCGTGATGCTCGACCCTTCGCACTTTGCTGCGGGCCGGAAGGATATGGGCGAGGTTGCCTTTCCACTGCGCCGGGTTCGGCCCCTGCCGGAAGCCTCGCACCGTCGCGGCGTCGAGCACCGCCTCGATACGGCCGCGGACGCGACTGGCGGTTTCGGGCTTCTCGGCCCAGATCGGATCGAGCACTTGCACGACAAGCCCAATATCGATCGCGGCTACCGGGAGATCGCCAACGACCGGATACACATAGGTTTCGAGCGTCGCGGTCCATTGCGCCGCATGCTTCGCGTTGCGCCAGCCTGCCCGGTTCTTTTCGATGAATTCGACGGCGTACTCGCGGAAGGTTCGGCCCCTGGCGTCGGAAACTCGCTGCGCTTGCCGCTGAGCTGCCCTGGCGTCGAGCGGGTCGATGCCCTCGTGTCGATGCTTCCGATGCTCCGTCGCCTTGGCGCGTGCCTCGGCGAGCGAGATATCGGGGTAGGGTCCAAGCCCCATGTCGCGCCGCTTACCATCGATCTGAAAGCGGTACACCCAGGATTTGGCATCGGTGCCCGAGACGCGCAGGTAAAGCCCGCCTCCGTCATGCAGCACCGCCGGCCCCTTCGCCTTCATTACCTCAACTGCCGAGAGCTTGCCGGTGCGCGCCATAGTCCCCGCCTCCGCTGCGGGGATCGAGATGGGGGAAGCCAATCTCATCCCCGCTTCGTTCCCCCATCTGTGCTGAGATAGTACGATACGGCGGGATACGACGGAAGACAGAAAGACGCGGCAAGTCCTAAGCTCTGGCTCGGGAGCGAGACAACCTGATACGCCCGGAAATGAAGGGTTGGCGGAGGGGATGGGATTCGAACCCATGATACGGGGTTAACCGTATAACGGTTTAGCAAACCGCCGCCTTCAGCCACTCGGCCACCCCTCCACCGATGAGTGGGTGCACGGCGTATGCCGGGACGAACCTAGTGTTCCGCGCCGATGGGGTCAACCCGCCCGGACCCGCGTGCAAGCGAACAAACCCGAAAATGGCACCCGATTGGCACCCAGCCCTCTACGTCGCTGGCTTGGCACCCTTCATCACGGCCTCGATCGCCTGAGCTGCTGCGGTATCCGTCGTCGAGAAGGCATGCGCATAAACCCTAAGCGTGATCGACGGGGAGCCATGTCCGAGCCGGCGGCTGACGGATACCAGGTCGAGGCCAGCCGCGATGAGCGCCGACGCGTGCGAGTGCCGCAGCGCATGAAACATGATGGCTGGCAGTTTGAGCGCCTTGACGCCGCGCCGCCAATCGCGGCTGAGGTTATCGGGCGACAATGGCGAACCATCCGGACGAGCGAACATAAAGTCCGCAGGAACAGTTCGACCGAGCCCGAGCGATAGGCGCTGTTCCGCCTGCTGGCGCTGATGCGTGCGCAGGATTCCGATTACCATTGGCGGCACGCTGACGATGCGGCGCCCGTGAGCTGTCTTCGGCGATTTGAGGCGTAGCCCGTCTTTTGTTTCCTCCAAACTGCGCTCGACCCGAAGCGTCGCGCCGTCAAGATCGACGGCACCCCACGTCACCGCGCAGATTTCGCCCCGCCTCATTCCAGTTCCGAGCGCGAGCGCAGCAATCGCATGGAGCGGGCGCCCATCGAGCCGGGCGAGTACCTCGGTGATCTGCTCCGCAATCAAGATTGCGACCTCGGTCGATTCAACCTTCGGCGGCCGTACCGCATGAGCTACGTTGCGCCCGACGATTTCGAGCTGCATGGCCTGTTCCAAGGCGCGATGGAGGACGCGGTGCGCATGGCCTGCGGTGCGAGCCGACAGCGGTCGGCCGCTCGCTCCGCCGGATTTGAGCAAGATCGCATGCCAATCATGGATCTGCGCCGGGCAGAGCTTCTGTAATAGCGTCGCGCCGAGGTGCGGCATGATCTGTTGCTCGGCAAGTTGGCGATAGCGCTCCAATGTTTCCGGCGAGAGATCGTTGGACCCGTCGAGCCAGCCACGGACGTATTCCGCCACCGTCAGCTTGGAGGGGTCCACGGCGGTTCCACTCTCGACCTCTGCCAGGCGACGGATCAGCTCAACTTGCGCAGCCTTCTTGGTCCCCCTCATCGTCACGTAGCGCGTCTGGCGCTTGCGGGTAATGGGGTCGCGCTCACCAATCTCGAATTTCAGACGCCAACTGTTTCTGCCGCGCCGGGTGATGTTGCCGGTCATCGGTTGCCCTCCCGAATTGTAAATTTCCCAGGGCTTACTTCAGTGACTTGCCGCAAGGGATAAAAACTCGTGATCGCGAGCAATGCATGGAGTTCACTACATGAAGGGTCAAAACGAGCGCCTTACCTATAAGATCGAAGAAGCTGGGCGCCTCTTAGGGGTCGGGCGTAACCAAGCCTATGAGGCCGCAAAGCGAGGCGATTTTCCGACAATTAGGATTGGGAAGCGGCTGCTGGTGCCGAAAGCGGCGCTTGATCGAATGCTGAATGGAGAGGCCGCGTGATGCACAGGCTCGATTGGGGGCGGGGGCGCCCAAGAATCGCGAAAGCCGCCCGGCGAGCACCGGCGCGGCTGTCGAAAAACCCCACGCTGGTATCCCAACCAATATCGCCAAGGCGCGACGGCACCAAGACCAAGGCCATCGCTGTAGCCCGGTTCTGCTGAGCAACAGCCGACCATTTCAATTTTGGCGCGATGGAGAGGCGGCTGTAAGCAGCCATCGTAAAAGCGCGTCGTTTGTAGCGACAGCAGCCCTGATCCTTACCGAGCACCACCTCACATGTTGGGACCGATGGCCAACAGCATCTGCCGGGCGTCTGCCACGACGGTTGGCACCCTCCCGGTCACCCGCAGCTCCTCCAGCCGAACAGTGTCCTACGCCGGTCCCTGGTGCGGAAGTCGACGCCTGCATTACACCGACTGTAACCTTCTCGCCAGGCGAGTCACGTCGAAGCAGCAGCACCGCTGCGTTTTGCCTCGGCTGCATCCTCTCGGATGGCGCGCCGCCGTCGTGCTCGTGCTGACGCCGGGGAGTGGTCGGTGAGCATCGCGGCTTTCCCGAACATGCGTCCGCTCGACCGGCCTCTGACAATCACGACCTTTCGGGATCGATACGCTAAGACGAAGAAGGAGCACACGAAGTCGCTGCGGCAAATAGTGCCGGCCCTCGAAAAACGCTCGGCGCCCAGTAAAGACAAGCTCCCCTGGCTCAAGCGGGCGCGGTTCGGCGACAAGAAGACTGCCGCCGGATCGTTGCGGCACAACGCCAACGTTAACGAGGTTCGCGGCGTCGAGATTGACTACGACCTCGAGGAAATGCCGATGAGGGAAGCCGCCGAGCTTTTCCAGAAGCTCGAGATCGGTTGTCTCTTCTACACAAGCCCCTCACACAAGCCCGGTAAGCCCCGCTGGCGCGGGTTGTTCCCCTTGTCGGCACCCGTGGCCCCTAGCGAGCGCGGACGGTTTGTAGCGTGGGTCAACGGCGTTCTAGGGGGCGTTCTGAAGGGCGACTCCTTCGCCCTGTCGCAGAGCTACTATTACGGGAAGGTCAACGACAACCCGGACCATGAGGTTATCGTCGTCGATGAGCGGCGATACCTCGATGACGCCGACGAGTTCGATGCCGGGGCGATGGATCCCGGCGACGCTGACCAGCTTGAGGGCGATCGTCATGAGTCGGATACGACGAACAGCGGGCACGGGCTCAAGCTGGCCGGCCGGATCGCGCGCAATGGCGGCACCAAAGAGGATTTCGAGGAAGCGATTCCCGACCATCCCGGGGCGGCGGCATGGGTTGCCAAAGGTGGACAGCGGCAGATTGACCGCGCATGGGCGAAGGTCACCCGCGAAATGCCGAAGGAAGTAAAAACGCAAAAGCTCGGCCTCAACGAAGATGGTTTGGCGAAAATCTTCGCGGCCCGCTTTCGGCACCGGCTGCGATACTGCCGTGCTGTACGACGCTGGTACAAATGGAGTGGCGCGCGCTGGAAGCATGAGGAAACCGGGCTCGCCTTCGATTGGGCGGGCGATACCTGCCGCGAGCTTCGGCTGCGTTTTCCAGCCGACGAAACGGCAGGCGTTCTCGCCAAGGCCCGAACGGCAGATGCAGTCGAGAAATTCGCCCAAGCCGATCGCGCCTTCGCCGTCAAATCTGACATATGGGATCGCGATCTGTGGTTGCTCGGCACCCCGGCCGGCACTGTCGATTTGCGGACCGGGGAATTACGGGCCGCGCGGCAAAAGGATTACATAACCAAGCTGACGGCCGTCGGGCCGGCGGGGGAATTTGATCCTGTATTGCATTGTCCGCGCTGGGAGCGGTTTTTGAATGAGTCGACGGGCGCCGATGCAGATTCGATCCGCTTCCTGCAACAGTGGTGCGGCTATTGCCTCACGGGTGATATCAGCGAGGAAGCCTTGTTGTTCATTTTCGGGCGCGGGGGCAACGGTAAATCCGTGTTCTTGGACACGATCGCGTGGGTTCTCGGCGACTACGCACAGACGGCGCCGATGGAAACCTTCGCCAAGTCTAATTTTGACCGTCATTCGACCGAAATAGCCATGCTGTGGGGCGCGCGGCTGGTCACAGTGAGCGAGACTGAGGAAGGCCGCGCTTGGGCTGAGAGTCGCATAAAGCAACTGACGGGAGGCGACAGAATCTCCGCACGGTTCATGCGGCAGGATAATTTTACGTTCACGCCGCAATTTAAATTGATGTTCATCGGCAACAACCAGCCGAGATTGCACAACACCGATGCTGCCGAACGACGGCGATTTAATATGATGCCCTTCGATCGCACGCCCATTAGGGAGAATAAGAATCTCAAGAAAGAATTGCGCGAGGAATGACCAGAAATTCTCGCATGGATGATCGCGGGCTATCTCGATTGGCAAGACCACGGGTTAATTAGGTCTGCATTGCTGAAGAATGCGACCGAGGAGTATTTTTATGACCAGGATATCTTCGCCCAATGGCTCGGCGATTGTTGCGATCAGGACCGACGCTTCACCGGCATAAACGGAGAACTCTATGAGAGCTATCGCGCCTATGTCGGAGCCCGAGGTGAGAGGGTGCAATCCCAAACATGGTTTGGTTTGAAACTGAAGAAGCGAGGCTTTGAAAAAGGAAAGGATAATAAAGATAACCGCATTTTCAAAGGCTTGCGCTTGCGCCCGACAGGCTGGGAGTCTGAACTATGAAAAACCCGACAGAATTACTCTCGACAGGTTCGACAGGGTTACCCGTTCCGCACCTCATACGCGCGCACACGCACATAAGCGGGGAACAACGGAACCCGTCGAACCTGTCGAGAGTAATTCTGTCGGGTTGTCGCGGGTCCTACCCCCGGCCGGGCGCTATGCAAAGGGATGGCAGAACACGACTTTCCGCTAATTAATTCCGGTAATTATTTTCGGCTTGGAGAAAATGGGCAACTCCATAAAACTCGGTTTGTGGATGCCGGTACAAAGGTAGCGGCGATAGGCCCGAGGCGGAATTCAATCCTGCCTCGCAGCAGCGCGCCCGGTATTTTTTGCTGCAAGCGCCCCCTTCTTGCGAGACGCGCGGAATTCAACATACCTTGGGCATTTGGCGTGGAATGAGAGAAATCGGGCACGCGGTTGGGGACGTTAAAACTCAGTTTTATGACGCTTGGTTTGGGTCCTCCTCCGGGCCAAAACAGTATGCGGGAGGGCGCTGAGCCCGGTAAAACAGCGTTTAAATTATTCTTTAGAAGGTCTTTGGGTCTATTCAGAAAATCGTTTGGGTCCTTCCTGGCTAGAAATGCCTTATGCGGGAGGACGCGGAGCCCGGGCTTCCAGAATTTTTAATTACTCTATAGCGTATTTTGATCGATTTTATGCTTGGTTTGCCCGGTTTTGTCCGGTCCGTGCAACGGTTTCCTGTCGCGTGTAAAAGCGGTGATGCCGGCCGTGCCGGCAGCTTTATGGCGGCTGCTGGCCCGGTTATCGTGGCGAACGCGGGCCATGCCGAGGAGTCCTCAAGATGGTGATGATGAGCACGGAGGGTCAACCGCTGCGCAGCTTCCTGTTCGCGCCGGGCAACCATCCCCGGCGGGTGGAGAAGGCTCTGACGCTGGATGCCGACGCGGTGATCCTCGACCTCGAAGACGCGGTCGCGACCGCCGAGAAGCCGGCAACCCGCGCGGCGGTCGCCGCGGCGTTAGAGCGGGCGCGGCGGGGGCTGCTCTACGTCCGGGTCAATGCCGTCGATACCGAGTTCTGCTACGGCGATCTGGTGGCGATCGTGCGGCCTGGCCTCGACGGCGTCATTCTGCCGAAGGTCGAAAGCACCGCCGGGCTCGCGACGATCGACTGGCTGCTGGCCCAGATCGAACGCGACCGTGGTCTGCCGCCGGGCGGGATCGACCTTATCCCGATCATCGAGACGGCGCGCGGTCTCGACCGGCTCGGCGCGATCCTCGCGACCGGCACCCGCGTCAGGCGGATCGCGTTCGGGGCTGGCGATTTCACGCTCGACGTCAACATGACGTGGAGCCGCGGCGAGGCGGAGCTTGCCCATGCTCGCGCGGCGATCGTCACCGCGTCGCGCGCCGCCGGCATCGAGGCGCCGCTCGATACGGTCTGGGTCGATTTGACCGACCGCGACGGTCTCGAAGCCTCGGCCCGCACCGCCTTGGGCTGGTCCCCCTACGGCACTGGCGATCTCCTGGAACGCTCCGCGATCATCGGCTGGAAGGGCGATTTCCGCCGCGACGACCAGGTTGAGGCCGCCTTCGAACTGATCAGCGCCGCCGGCGCGCGGGCATTGGGTGTCGCGAGCTATGGTGTCACGGTCGGAGGCGCGGCCAATCTCTTCACGATAGCCGCCAGCTGCGTCGCCGAGGCCGTCGCAGCCCATCCCTCGCGCAAGCTCGTGATGTTCGACGGCAAGGTCGTCGCCCGAGACGGCGCTTGCCTCACCGCACCGACACCGATCGCCAACGACGTGGCTTAAGCTCACCCGGCCAGGTTTTCGCGCAGGGTGCGGCCGGTGTAACCGCGGCGGATGCGGCCGCGCCGCTGCAATTCGGGCACCAAGAGGTCGACGATGTTCTGCAAGAGGTCGCGCGGGCCGCATTGTGAATGGCCGAGCATGAAGCCGCCGCGGCTGCCGGTCGCCTCGAACATCTCTTCGAGGTAGTCGGCGATCTGCGCCGCCGTGCCGGCTCGGGTAATGCCGTACCCGGTGGCCGCTTCCAGGCCGTAGCGCATGAATTCCTCGCGCGTGATCTCGCCGTCCTGGCCGTACTGCTCGATCAGGAGGCCGACGAACCCGACCGGCGAGGCGTTGGCCGCGGCGATGCGCTCGTTCAGCTCACGCACCGAGAAGCGCGGCGGCAATGTCGACATGTCGAACCCGGTGTTGTGCGACAGCCAGACCCCGACAGCCTCCATCGGTACGTCGGCGATCAATCGCTCGCGCAGGGCGCTGGCCTCGTCCTCGGTCTCGCCGACGATGACCTTGGTGGCCCAGACGATGCCGACCTGTTCCGGGTCTCGCCCGCGTTCGCGGAGCGCGGCGTCCATATCGCGGCGCTGCTGCGCCATCACGGGCCTTTGCCGGCGCCGAACACGTGATCGAAAAACCCCGCGGCTGCCCAAATGCCGCGCGGCGAGCCGCCGGCCTGGATCAGGACCGGGTGCCCTTGCGGCGACGGTACGGCGCTGAGCGGGCCCTTGACCTTGAAGAACCGGCCGACATGGTTGATCGGTCGCACCTTGGCCGGATCGGCGACGAGGCCGTTCAGCCTGTCCCAGACAAAGGCGTCGGCATCGACCCTCGACCACAGCGCCTTGCAAACCGCAATGAATTCTTCCATGCGGTCGTAGCGCTCCCCATGATCGATCAGCTCGTCAAACCCGTAATTCTCGTAATCGGAGCGGCGCTGCGACGAGATCACGTTGAAGGCGATGCGCCCGTTGGTGATGTGGTCGAGCGAGTTCAAAAGGCGCGCGACGTAAAACGGATGCATGAAGGTCGAGGCATAGGTCAGCCCGAACCCGAAATGGCTCGTCACCCGCGACATCGCCGTAATCCACGGGCTCATGTCGAGCCGCGGCCACGCCACGCCCCGGCGCACCGCCGCGTCGATGCCGCCATCCCAGGTATTGGGAATCCCGCTCCCGTCGCCGAAGAAGATCATGTCGAAGAGCCCGCGCTCGGCGATCAGCGCGATGTCCTCGAAGAGGCCGATATCGGGGTAATGGCGCCCGACCCACGATCCCGGCATGCACCACGCCGTCTCCACCTGGGTCCATGAGACGTCGAGCGCGAGATGCATTTGTTTCGGCATGATGGCGATGTATCAGATCGTTGGGGTAAGGCGGCGTCACGACTGGCCGGCGCTCGACAATAGCACCGGTTGCGGCATCGCAACGCGTGTGCCACCGTCTGCGGCGGCCTTCTTTACGAGGCAAGGGATGAAACCCGCCGCGTTCGAGTACCAAGCCCCTGCCACGCTCCGGGATGCGATCGACCTGCTCGCATCGGATTCCGAGGCGACCGTTATCGCCGGCGGGCAGAGCCTGATGCCGGTGCTCGCCTTCCGGCTGGCGGCACCGAGCATGCTGGTCGATCTGCGTCGGGTTCCCGGGCTCGGCAACATTGCCGTCGACGACAACGGCGTTCGTCTTGGCGCCCGGGTGCGCTGGTGCGACATCGAGGACGATCAGCGGTTGGAGACCGCACATCCGCTGCTGCAAGGGGCAATCGCCCACGTCGGGTATTACCAGATCCGCAACCGCGGCACCGTCGGCGACAGCCTTGCACATGCCGACCCGGCCGCAGAACTGCCCGGGATCGCGGTGACCTGTGAGGCTGAGATCACCCTCATCGGCGCCGCCGGAGCACGGACGGTACCCGCTGGCGAATTCTTCACCGGCCCGCTCTCTACGCTGCGCCAAGCCGACGAGATCATAACGGAGCTGCGCCTGCCCCCTTGGCCCCGAGGTCGGCGCTGGGCCTTCCAGGAATTCGCTCTCCGGCACGGCGATTTCGCGCTCGCCGGCATCGCGCTCTTTTATGACGAGGACCAACGCGGTCGGGTGAGCAACGCGCATGTCGGCGTCATCGGCGCCTGCGACCGGCCGCACCGGCTGAGGGAGGTGGAGGTATTGCTGAACGGCGATCCAGTCGACGACAGATTGATCCAAGCGGCGGCGGCGATGGCGGCGAAAGCTGTCGATCCGCCCGAGGATCTGCATGCCGGCGCCGCCTATCGCCGCGGCCTCGTCACAACGCTCGTCGAGCGCGGCCTGCGCGCCGCGGCATGGAACCGGAGTGCGTGATGCGGGTGAATTTCCGGCTTAACGGTAACCCCGTCGCGGTCGATGTCGAGCCGCGCATGCACCTGGCCGATTGCCTGCGCGATGTGCTGCGGCAAACCGGAACCCATCTCGGCTGCGAGCATGGCGTGTGCGGCGCGTGCACCGTCATCGTCGAGGGGGAGGCGGTCCGCTCGTGCCTGATGCTGGCGGTTCAGGCCGAAGGCAGCACGGTCGTTACCGTCGAGGGTCTTTCGACCGATGATGCCTTGACGCCGTTGCAGACCGCCTTCCGCAAGCATCATGCGTTGCAGTGCGGGTTCTGCACGCCCGGCATGTTGACCACCGCGCATGCCCTCCTGACCGAGGAACCCGATGCCGATGCCGACCGCATCCGCTCGGTGCTGTCGGGCAATTTGTGCCGGTGTACAGGGTACATCCCGATCGTCGAGGCGGTGCTCGAAGCGCGCGCCGTCTACCGGAAGGCCGACCAGCCATGATCGGGACCAACCGCTACATCGGCAGCCCGGTCGAACGGATCGAGGACCTGCGCTTTCTGCGAGGCCGCGGCGAGTTTGTCGGTGATCTCGCGCGGGACGGCATGCTGCACGCCGCGATCCTGCGCAGCCCGATCGCGCATGGCCGCCTCCGCGGGCTCGACGCGACCGCCGCGCGCGAGATGCCCGGTGTGTGCGCTGTCGTCACCGCGGCGGAGCTCGGCGCGGTGCCAATGATCCCGCTGCGTCTTCTGCCGTTCCCCGGGACCGAGCGGTTTCTGCAGCCGGTGATCGCGACCGAGCGCGTGCGCTATGTCGGCGAGCCGCTCGCCGTGGTCTTGGCGGACAGCCCGGCGCTCGCCGAGGACGGCGTCGGTGCAATCACCCTCGACATTGAGGAATTGCCGCCGGTCGCCGATCGCCGGGCGTCGGGGCGCCACGACACCCTGTTATTCCCGGAGAGCGGCACCAATATCGCGATAACCTTCACCGGGACCAGCGGCGACGCCGACGCGGCATTTCGCAATGCGCCCTACATCCGGCGCGAGTCGTTCCAGGTACAGCGCTATACCGCGCTGCCGATGGAGCCGCGCGGTGTCCTCGCCGAGTGGGATGCGACTGAGAAGCGGATGACCGTGCTCGGCGCCGCCAAGGTGCCGTTCTTCAATCGCGATACTTTGGCCGCGATGCTGGGGCTTGCTCCCAGCGATGTCGACCTGATCGAAAACGATGTCGGCGGCGGCTTCGGCGCCCGCGGCGAGTTCTATCCCGAGGATTTCCTGATCCCGTTTGCCGCCCGGCATGTCGGCCGCCCGGTCCGCTGGATCGAGGACCGGCGCGAGCACCTGACGGCGATGAACCATGCGCGCGAGGCGGATTGCGCGGTCGAGATCGCCTGCCGCCGCGACGGCACGATCCTCGGGTTGCGCGGCGAGGTCTTCATCGATCTCGGTGCCTATGTCCGCACCAACGGGCTGATCGCGCCGCGCAGCCTCGCACAGTGCTTCAGCGGCCCCTACCGCGTGCCGAACCTACGGATCACCGCGACGGCGTTACTGACCAACAAGACGCCAGCCGGCACCTATCGCGCGCCCGGCCGGTACGAGGCATCGTTCTTCTCCGAGCGGCTGATCGAGCTGGCGGCAGGAGATCTGGGGATCGACAGCGCCGAGATGCGGCGGCGCAATCTGATCGCCGCCGGCGAAATGCCGTACAAGCTCGCGCGGCTCGAGCCGGGCGGCCCGGCGGTCGACACCGAATGTGACAGCGGCGATTACGGCGAGGCACTGGAGCGCTGCCTCTCCGAGTTTGGTTGGGCGGAAAAGCGCGAAGTGCAGGGTCGACTGATCGACGGCCAGTATCACGGCGTCGCGGTCGCCTGTTTCATCGAAGGGTCCGGGGCCGGACCGAAGGAGACGGCGCGGCTAGACCTGGATCCGGACGGCACAGTCTCGGTCTATGTCGGCTCCGCCGCGGTCGGGCAGGGCCTCGAAACGGTGATGGCGCAGATCGCCGCCGATACACTCGGTCTCCCGCTCGACCAGGTGCGCGTGTTCCATGGCTCGACCCCGTATCTCCAGGAGGGCTACGGCGCATTCGCGTCGCGCTCGACGATCCTCGGCGGTTCGGCAGTCTTCGAGGGTGCAAAGGCGTTGCTCGATAAGATCCGGGTCGCGGCTGCCACTCGGCTCGGCGCTTCCGCCGCTGAAGTCGAGCTCGTCGATGGCCGCGCCCGCATCGGCGACGGCCGCTCGGTCTCGTTCGCCGAAATGGCGACCGAGGGTTTGCGGGTCGACACCACGTTCTCGAACAACAATAAGCTGAGCTATTCCTATGGATCGGCGGCGGCCCATGTCGCGGTCGACCCTGGGACGGGCCGCGTCGAGTTGCTGGATTATCTGGTCGTCGAGGATGTCGGCCGCATCGTCAACCCGCTGACGTTGCGCGGGCAGGCGATCGGCGGGGTCGTGCAGGGGCTGGGCGGCGCCTTCATGGAGAACCTGGTCTACGACGCAAGCGGGCAGTTGTTGACCGGCAATTTGGCCGATTACCTGATCCCGACCGCGACCGATTTCCCGAGGATCCGCGCCATCGCCCTCGAGAATCACCCTGCACCCGGCAACCCGCTTGGGGTCAAGGGCGCCGGCGAGGGCGCGATCATCCCGGTCGGCGGACTGATGGCCAACGCCGTCGCCAACGCGTTGGCCTTGTTCGGGGCAAAGCCGAACCAACTGCCGCTCTCGCCCGCGCGGGTTTGGCTTTTGGGGTCGGTCAAGAAATCCACCGGACCTTCCTAGCCCCGCCAGCGATACCGGCAGCTGCGAGAGGAATGACCGGTTTGCCTCCGCTGGGCCGGCGAGATGCCCTGGCCGCGTATGACTAGATGTGGAGCCTCAACAGGTTGTCCTCAAAAAGGCCGAGGCGGCTGATCGGCGTCTGGGATTTTATCCCACCGTGCGGGCGATGCCAGTTGTATCGATGGAGCCAGAAGGGGAGTTCTTCGGCGCGTCGATCGGAGGTGGGATAGGCCTGGGCGTAGGCCCATTCGCGCAGCGCGGTCTGGGTGAAGCGCTCAGCCTTGCCGTTGGTCTTCGGGGTGTAAGGCTTGGTGCGGATGTGTTTGAGCCCGAGATCGCGGCAGGTGTCGCGGAAATCGAATGATCTGTAGCAAGAACCGTTGTCGGTCATCACCCGGGCGACCGTGATGCCGAGGCTGTGGTAGTAGGCCAAGGCTGCCTTCAGGAAGGCGACGGCGCTCTGTTTTTTCTCATCAGGCATGACCCGGGAGAAGGCGAGGCGCGAGGCGGCGTCGATGCAGACATGGACGAATACCCAGCCGATGCCGCGGCTGTTGCTTTGGCCGGTGCGGTCGCCGGTGATGCGATGGCCGATGCGGTCGAAGCGTCCGAGCTTCTTGATGTCGATGTTGATCATCTCGCCGGGGTACTGGCGCTGGTAGCGGCGGACCGGCTCGACCGGGTCAAGCGCCTTCAAATTGTTCAGCCCAAGCCGTTTGAGCACCCGGCTGACGGTGGCCGGCGAGATGCCGGTCTCGTGGGCGATCTGCTTGCCGGTCCAGCGCTGGCGGCGCAGGACTTCGATCTTCTGAGCGGTCACCTCAGGGGTTGGCCGGTAGAGGCGATGCGGCCGCGAGGAGCGATCGACCAGGCCAGCGGTGGCGAGCTGCCCCTCGGGATAGTCGTGCACCCGCACGGTGGCGCGGATATAGTGATGGCGATGGCGCTGCGGCGGGATCTGCAAGGAGATTCCGTTCCAGTTGACGCAGTTGTCGCGACCGACCTGGCGGTTCTCCTGGATGCACAGGACGTCCTTGAGCAGCCGGCCGGCATAGGGCAGGAAGGCGGAGCCCTCCTCGGCCGGGGGCATGGCCGACCTGGATCGGTTTCGATTTGTCGACCTTGCCGCCGGCCTTCGGGATGAAGAAGTAGTGCGAGCCGTGGTCGGTGTAGAAGGCGCGAAACAGCCCCTTCTCGGCGATCGTCTCAAAGAGCCCAAGAAAGCTCGACATCGTGCCTTCCTGCGCCACCAGGATGGCCGAGTAGATGGCGCCCGTCGCGTCGTCTAGGGTGACGATGAGGTCGAGATCGTGGTCGATCCCGCCAAGCCAGCGATGGGTCGAGCCGTCCTAGAACAGCAGCATCCCAGGCAGCGGCCGGCGCTCGCGCTTCTTGCGGTGAGTGCAGCGCCGCTTGGCCTTCGCCACCAGTCCGGCCCCTTGCAGCGCCAGCCCCGTCACGGTGTAGCCGAGCGTGTAATTGTGCCGCTGCTGCAGCTGCTCGTGAAAATGCTTCACCGTGAAGTCGCGATAGCCCTCCTGGTAGAGGATCTGCATGCCGCTCAGCTCCGCCGCCGGGCCTCGCCGCGGCGAGGCCCGGCCGAGCCGGCGGTCGCGCAAGCCTTCTTCTCCCGCCTCGTCGTAGCGCACCATCAGCCGGGGGAAATTGCGCCCCGACATCCCCAGCACTTCGCCGGCCTCGTCCGCCGTCAGCTGCCGTTTCCGATAGCGCTCCAGCGCCTCTTCGAATCTCAGCACGAAGACCTCCCATAACGCGCTTGCCCGCAGCATCGCCCCCTCCAGAACAGGAGGCGAACTTGGCGGACGACTCACGCGCTTCGAAGGCGGACACCTGATGCGGCCCCGACACACGCCGGATCACGGCTTGACAGAGCCGATCATGCCATGATGAGGTGATGCGTTTTACGGTCGCGTAGCACTTCCCGTCGGCGAGGGTTGGCTATGCGCGTCGCTCTCGTGGCGAATCTAAATCTGAGCGGTCTGCAGGTGCGGCAGGCTGAACCGGTTCTGGATAGCCTTGTCCCACCGCTCGGTCTTCTGTCGCTCGCTGCCGTCATCCAGGCGAGTGGCCATCAGGCGGTCATTATCGATCCCAATTACGAGATCGATCGCGGTGCGATCTCCCTCGGTCGCGAGTTCGTGGCGCAAACGATCGACGCTGTTCTAGCTGAAAAGCCTGATTTGGTAGGCTTTTCAACCATGTGCAATTCATTTCACATCACCCTTCGATTGGCCGAGCGGCTGAAGGCGTTGTGCCCGGATCTGGCGAATCTACTCGGCGGGCCGCAAGTCTCGTTCGTCGACCAGGAAACCCTGGCAGTGTTTCCGTTTATTGATTTCGTGCTACGCGGCGAAGCGGAAACCTCACTGCCGGCGTTTCTGCGCGCACTTGACGGCCTCGTGCCGTATGCACAGATCCCCGGCCTGAGTTACCGTAGCGCGGGGGCAGTCGTCCGCAACCCTCCTCCATTGCCGGTGGATGACCTCGATGCGCTGCCGTTTCCGGCGTGGCATTTGTTCAGATACGACGTGCAAGGAGCGTATTCGATCGATGTCGGCCGCGGCTGCCCGTTTGCGTGTAAATTCTGCTCCACTTCGAGCTTTTTCCAACGACGCTTCCGCCTGAAATCGTTCGATCGCCTGATCGGCGAGATCCGTTGGCTGCAGCAAAACTACCATGCCGCTGCGATCACCTTCGTGCATGACCTCTTCACTGCGAACCGAAAATGGGTGCGCGCGCTGTGCGAGCGCCTGCTTCGGGAAGACAATCTGCAATTTGCTTGGTCGGCCAGCGCGCGCATCGACACGGTCGACGAGGCGCTGCTCGACATCATGGGTCGCGCCGGTTGTCGGGCATTGTTCTACGGGATCGAGACCGGCTCACCGCGGCTGCAACGGGACGTGGGGAAGCGGCTAAAGATCGGCAGCGTTGTTCCGATCACTGCAGCCACCATTTGCGCCGGGATCGATCCGACGCTTTCCTTCATCGCCGGCTTTCCGACTGAGACCGCCGCCGATCTCCAAGCCACTTTCGAGCTGATCGATCAGCTGCTGACCTTTTCGGAAGCTAACGTGCAGCTGCATTTGATGTCGCCGCAATCGGGCACTCCCGACTACGTGGAGTTCTTTTCGGCGCTGCGGCGCGACGGGTACTACTCCGACATCGCCAACGGCTCGCCGACCCTGTTCGAGCTGGAATGGTTCACCAAGCATCCCGAATTGTTTCCCAGCTTCTACTATTACGACAACCCGCAACTCCCGCGCGAGTTGCTGCGCGGTGCCGATCAGTTTGTGCGATTGCCCGCCGCCAACATGCGCTACACGATGCGTCGCCTGCGGTCCGCGGGGCATGGCTTGTGGGATGTGTATGTCGCGTGGAAGCACTGGGGCCAGGGTGCGGCAGCTCGCGACACGCGGGCTGGCTCGCAATATTCCCCGATGCTGGCCGGCGCGCGGACGAATGCAAGGCCCGCGCAGGCCGAGGCGGCGGGTCTGGCGCCGGACGAGTATCTCCTCGACTTTGCCGAATTTGCTCATGACTTCTGCCGCGCGCGGGGCATCGACAATGATGAAGGCGAGGCGCGAGACGAAATAATCGCATTCTATCTGCGCCATTATCATCGCCTCGAGGTGCACAGCACCCGACCGGTAACAGCAGTCGCTGTGCCATCAACTGCGCTGATCGAGGAAGTCGTGACATGACCATCACGACCTTGGGCCTTATCCTGGGTTATTCCTGCAACATTCGCTGCCGGCATTGCCTGTGGGGCGATACCCTTGAGGATGACGGTCGGATGACGGTGACGGAGGCATGCTCGTACATCGACATGGCACATGAGCTTGGCTCGTTGCGCCTCGTAGGCTTTTCCGGCGGCGAGACCTTCTTGTTCAAGTCGGTGATGAAGCAAGCGATGTACTATGCGGCCAAGACTTATCGCTTGCCGTCGTCGATTTCGACCAACAGCTCCTGGGCGATTTCGCCAGCCAAAGCACGATCGATCCTCCAGCAATACCATCGAATCGGGTTGCGGCGGTTGCAGCTGAGCGTCGACGACTTTCACCAGGAGTGGGTGCATCTCGACCGCGTGCAAAATGCGCTAGCCGCGGCACAGGAACTCGGCATCAAATCGACGCTGGTATGTGTGGTGACCGCTAAAACAAGAACGCTGCAACAGTATCTTGACGAGCTTGGGGTCGAGCGTGGCCCGTTGATCGAGGTTGCTGAAGTGCCGTGCACCCCGGTGGGGTTTGCGGCTGAGCGGATCGCCCCCGGTGATTTCCTCCGGCCGGACAGCGCCGACGGAGTGCCGTCCGACTTTTGCTCGATGCTCAACGTGTTGAACGTGCTGCCCGACGGTTCGGTGCAAATGTGTTGCGGCGCCCCCTTCAGCATGCAGGCGCTCAAGGCCGGCGACGCCAAGGCCGAGCGCCTCGCGACAATTGTCGAGCGCGCCGAATGGAATCCGATCTTCAACGCTCTGTCGACCGCCACCGGGCCACGGTTGCTGGCCGAAGCGCTGAAGGAAGGCGGACAGGACGGGTTCCTGCAGCGCGGCTGCTACGGATCGTCCTGCGACGCCTGCCAGCACATCATGGGCAATTCGAGCGCGGTCAATTTTCTATACCAGGCGCTCGATCAGGCGCGCGCCGATTTGTTTCTCGACCGCTTCGTCGAGCGCGAGTTGGCGGCAAAGGCAATGAGCTTGGAGGTTGAAGAAGGGTAACCGGTTTCGCAGGTGTCTATTGGCAGCGAGCCTCAGCAGCGGAGGGAGGATGTCCTATGGTGAGCCGACACGCGATCAGCGTCCAGGATCGGCAGCGGTTGATCGAGCGGATCAAATCCGATCCGGCGTTCCGCGACAAACTTAAGGAAAATTGGGCCGACGCATTTCGCGATGCTGGCGTCAATCCGTCCGTCGTCAAAGGCCGGGTTCTACAGCATAGCGAGACCACGCCCTTTGCCGGCGGACCTGCAATGTCGGGCATCACCATTACGATCACGATCTTCGCGGCAGCCGGCCAAGAGAGGATCGATCTGGGCGATGGCGTCATCTTCGACGAGCAGCAGACATAGGCGTCGAGAAGACCGATCCGGCATCTGATCGCCGCCGCTGGTCAACCTTCGGCAGTCGCATCGAGTAGGGCGCAGGGAGATCGCGCGTGGGCGGTCATGAGGTTTCCATACCGCACTCCCGCGGGCGCCACGACTATCGATCGGCCCGGCTCAGCTTTTGGCGAGGCAGCTTCGAGGATGCGGCGTTTGCGGCCCGGCGCGCCCTCAAACGGGGCGACGCAAGAGGGCGGCTCATCCTCGCGAAGGAGGCGCTCTCGCGGTGCCGTTATGAAGACGCGCTAACGCATTGCGAGGCATTGATTGTCGATCGCATCCTGCTCCGCGACGCGGCCTCTCTGTATTGGACCGCGGCAAAAGCGACCAAGCGAGTGCCGATCATGCGCCGCGTCTGCGAAATCATCCCCCCCGGCCTCGCAAGCGGCGCGGCGGCGCGTACCTATGTCGCCATGATCGACAAGGGCATCGCCGAGCTCTGCTCGGCAAACGGCGTGAAAGCCGAGCTCGCCTTTTTGCCAAACCGCCCGCTTCCGGTTGTCGAGGGCCGAGCCGGCGCGGGCGTACTGGTGCGCACGCTCCGGCTCATGCTTGACACGGGCGCGGAAACCCTCTGCCTGTCGCGCGCCGCCGCAGCATCGTTAGGCCTGACCACGGTGACCGGACATCGCGGCCTGTTTGCCGGAGGGCGCCGGGCGCGGGTCGAAGGCGCCATGCTCGCCGAATTGCGTCTGGGCACCGCAGAATTTTCAAATGTCCCGGTCGCAGTCTTGTCGCACCTGCCACAACTAACACCCGAAGATCCCATCGATGGCATCATCGGCGCCGACATATTGAAGGCGGGCAATGCAGTCTGGGATTTTGCCGCAGGGTGTCTCCGGCTGGCGCCTGGCCGCGCCACAGTGGCGGCGGACGGGGTCCGCCTGCCGGCGCGCGTGCTCGGAGCCCACATCATCGTTGTCCGGGCTACTCTTTCGCACCGCATTGACGGGTGGTTTTTTCTCGATAGCGGGGGGACCTTCGGCGTCGCTCCGGATGCCGCGGCGTGGAAGCTGATGGTTTCCGGCAGTGACATCCGTGCCGACGTGGGAACGGGAGGCGGAGGGGCCGTCCATTTTGAGCTTGCCACCGGAGACTTGTTCGAAATCGCCGGAATGCAATTCCGCGATTTCACTCTGGTTGGCGGCATCTTCCCCGAGCGCTTAAAGCAAAGAGTGGGCGTCGACATCCGCGGCATCGTCTCGCACGCGATTTTGAGCCAATTTGCTAGGCTCACAATAGATTTTCGGGAACCATCGGTCTATTTTGAGGCAGCGAAGACATGATAAGCATTCTCAGAAGTTTTGTTAACAAACCGATCCGGATCTCAATCCCCGCGTTATTTGGCGACGAAGCGCCGCGGATTATCAAATTGATTGGCATCGACCCCGGCGGTGTCTGGCTGGCTTGTGAGGACTTGGGCGCGATGAAACTGAGCGAGGCCGGCGGTCCCGAGAAGATCTTCGTGCCATTCGCTCAGATTGCCTACATCGCGCTCGGCGGAACGCCTCCCGCCGCGACGCCCCCTCACCCGCCGGCAAGCACCGCCCCTACGCGGCGGCGGCGGCGCTGAACCCCTGTAGAGACGACCCGCCGACGGCATCGGACCCGAAACCCGGATCGCATAACCGACCTACGGAGAATGCCCGGACATGCCCGCTGACCCCCAAACCGATGACAACGCCGCCCAGCCGTCGGCGCCATCCTCGCAGTCGCAGATGCCGCAGCTGGCGTTGCCGAAAGGTGGCGGCGCGATCCAGGGCATCGGCGAGAAATTCTCGACCAACGCGATGACCGGAACCGGGTCGCTGACGGTGCCGATCTCGACCAGCAAGACCCGCTCGGATTTCGCGCCCGCGCTGGCGCTGAGCTATGATTCCGGCGGCGGCAACGGCGTCTTCGGCATCGGCTGGAGCCTGTCGCTGCCCCATATCGTGTGCAAGACCGACAAAGGACTGCCGCGCTATCGCGATGAGGAGGAGTCGGACATTTTCATCCTCTCCGGCAGCGAAGACCTCGTGCCGCTGCTGCGCCGACGCGGCGATGGCGAGTGGGAACGCGCCGACGAGGACCGCGACGGCTTCCGAGTCCGGTTCTACCGGCCGCGGGTCGAGGGGCTGTTCGCCCGCATCGAGCGCTGGACCCGCCTCGATGACGGCGACATCCACTGGCGCTCCGTCACCCGCGAGAATGTCCTAACCCTCTACGGCGACACCCCCGAGAGCCGGATTGCAGATCCGCGCGAGCCCGGCCATGTGTTCGACTGGCTGATCTCGGCGAGCTATGACGGGCGCGGCAATGCCGTCCGTTATCTCTACGCCGCCGAGAACCGTCACAACGTCGATTTGGCTAAGCCGAGCGAGCGCCGCCGCCCGCCGCCGGCCAACCGCTACTTGAAGCGCGTCTTTTACGGGAACCGCCAGCCGCTGCTGGCCGGAGATTCCTGGGAGGCGGCCGACTGGATGTTCGATGTCGTCTTCGATTTCGGCGAGGAGGATTACCGGCAGGAGCGGCGGGCGGACGACGAAACCTTTGTCACGCTGGGCTCGCCTGGGGGGGGGCGGCGGCTGGCCGACGCGGCCCGACCCGTTCTCGACCTCCCGCTCCGGCTTCGAGATCCGCACCTATCGGCTGTGCAGGCGGGCGCTGATGCTCCACCGCTTTCCGGACGAACTGGGCACCGACCGCTGCCTCGTCCGCTCGACCGAATTCGCCTATGACGAAAAGCCGATCGGCTCGTTCCTGACGGCGATAGTGCAGTCCGGCTACACCCGTTCGCCGGACGGCGCCTACCTGAAGAAATCGCTGCCCGTGGTGGAACTCGGTTACACTCCGAGCCTGCTGGAGGACGACGAACCGGGTCCATTCCCCCTGAAGGAGGCGGACGCGGCAAACCTGCCGGAGGGGATCGACGGCACCAATTACCGCTGGGTCGACCTTGACGGCGAAGGCATTTCCGGGGTCCTCAGCGAAGAGGCCTCGGGCTGGTACTACAAGCGCAACCTCGGCGAAGGGCGCTTGGCCGCGAGCCAGCTGGTGGCCCGGCGGCCAGCGCTGAGCCTCGGCGCGCGCGACGCGCGGCTGCTCGATGTCGGCGGCGACGGACAGCTCGACCTAGTCGATCTCGCGCCGGGTCTCGGTGGCTTTTACGAGCGCGTCGCGGGTACCGGCGACGATCGTGAGCTCGACGGCGGGTGGGGACGTTTCCGGCGCTTTCGCGAGCTGCCGTTGCTCCACTGGAACGACGCCAACTTGCGCTTCGTCGACCTGACCGGCGATGGAATCGCGGACATCCTGATCACCGAGGACGTTGCCTTCCGTTGGCATCCCTCGCTCGGCGCAGACGGGTACGGCGCGGAGATGCGGGTGCCGCCCGCGATCGACGAGGATGACGGGCCGCGCATCGTCTTCGCCAACCCGACGCAGTCGATCTATCTCGCCGACATGTCGGGTGACGGGCTGACCGATATAGTCCGCATCTGCAACGGTGAGGTCTGCTACTGGCCGAACCGCGGATACGGCCGCTTCGGCGCGAAGATCGTCATGGATCGCTCGCCGTGGTTCGAAGCGCCGGGGCTGTTCGACAGCCGCCGCATCCGCCTGGCCGACACCGACGGGTCGGGGACGACAGACATCCTCTACATCGGCGCCGAGCGGATCCATGTCTACCTGAACGAGGCGGGCAACGCGTTGTCGCCGCGCAAGACGCTGCGCGGGCTGCCCGCCGCCGGTAATGCCGCGATCTCGGTCGTCGATTTTCTCGGGCGCGGCACCGCCTGCCTGGTGTGGTCGTCGCCGTGGCCGAGCGACGCGATGCGGCCGCTGCGCTACGCCGACCTTATGGGCGGCGTGAAGCCGCACCTGTTGAGCCGCATTGCCAACAATCTCGGCGCCGAAACCGCGATCGCCTACGCCTCGTCGACCGAGTTCTACCTCGCCGACCGAGCGGCTGGCCGGCCCTGGGTGACGCCGCTGCCCTTCCCGGTGCATGTCGTCAAGCGGGTCGAGAGCTTCGACGCCATTAGCCGACACCGCTTCGTCTCGACGTCGTCATACCACCACGGCTACTTCGACGCCGTGGAGCGTGAGTTCCGCGGTTTCGGGCGGATCGACCGCGTCGATACGGAAGAGTTCGCGAACGGCGAGGGCCGGCGGTTCCCCGCCGGCATCAACGAAGAGGTAGCGTGGAGGCTGGCTCCGGTACTGATAAAAACGTGGTATCATACCGGCGTCTTTCTTGGCGTCGACCGCGTCTCGCGCCACCTCGCGCACGAATATTACCGCGAACCAGGCGGAACAGCCGAGATGCGGCTGGAAGACACGATCCTGCCGCGTGACCTCACCCCGGAAGAAGCGCGCGAAGCCTGCCGGGCGTTGAGAGGCCTGCAGCTCCGGCAGGAGATCTATGCGCTCGACGGCTCCGAAGCCGCGGCGCGGCCATACACGGTCGCCGAAGGCAACGCGACGATCCGGCTGTTCCAGCCGCGCGCCCGTAATCGCCACTGCGTCGTATTCACCCACGCCAGGGAAAATCGCACCCTGAATTACGAGCGCCGGCTCTACCGGGCTGATGGGGCGCTGCGCACCGACCCCCGCGTAGCGCAGAGCGTCACGCTTGAGGTCAACGATTACGGCAACGTCCTCAAATCCGCCGAGATTGCTTATGGGCGTCGAATTGCGGAACCCTGCGGGCTGCTGACCGCTGCGGACCGCGCCCGGCAGGCGACCGCGCTGGCGACGCTGGTCGAGAATGCCTACACGAATGCGGTGGTCGACACTCCGGCGGCTTATCGCACGCCCGGCCTTGCCTCAACCCGTATCTACGAGCTGATTCATCTCGATGCGGACCCGCTGACGCGTCCGCTTCGTTTCGACGACGTCCGGCGGCTCGTCGCACGGGCCAGCGATGGACAGCACGATCTGTCGGTCGAGGATCTCAACGCCGAGGGGGCAACCGGGCTCGGCCCCTATAGGCGGCTGATCAAGGCTTCGCGCAACCTTTTCCGCGCCGATGCCCTGGATCGGCTGTTAGTACTCGGCGAGTTGGAACCCCTGGCGCTGCCGGGCGAAAGCTATTCCCTGGCGTTGACGCCGCAGTTGATCACTCAGGTCTATGGCGACAAGCTGCGCGACCCCGACCCGATCCTGCATCGCGACGGTGGATATACCGCGGACGGTGACGGAAACTGGTGGGTACCCTCGGGTCACGTGTTCTTTTCGCCGGATGCGCGCGACGACCCGCCAACTGAGCTTGCTTATGCGCGCCGGCACTTCTTCCTGCCGCTGCGTTTCCGCGATGTCTTCGGAAATGTTTCGCAGGTCCGCTACGATGCTCATGACCTGACGCCAGTCGAGACGCGCGACCCGCTCGGGAACACCGTCCTTTCTCGATTCGATTATCGCGTTTTGCAACCGCGCGAGGTTATCAACGCCAACGGCAACCGCTCGCTGGCCGCCTTCGACGCGCTGGCGAGGCTGGCGGGTACCGCCGTCATGGGCAAGGTTGGCGAGCGCGTTGGCGATTCGCTGAAGGGGTTCGTTGCCGATTTGCCGAATCGTATAGTGCTTGAGCACTTGGTGGATCCGCTGAAGAATCCGGGCACGATACTGGGCAATGCCACCACGCGGCTCGTCTACGACGCATTCGCGTTCCACCGGACCCGCGGCGAGCCGCACCCAATGCCGGCGGCGAGCTACAGTCTGACGCGCGAAACCCATCTCTTCGATCTAGCTCCAGGCGGCGAAACCAAATTCCAGCATGCGTTCTCGTACTCCGACGGCTTCGGGCGCGAAGTGCAGAAAAAGCTCCAGGCGGAAGCGGGACCGATCCCCAAGCTTGATATGGCCGAGGCGCATCCGCGATGGGTTGGCAGCGGATGGACGCTCTTCAACAATAAGGCGAAACCGGTCCGGCAATACGAGCCGTTTTTCTCACCGACGCATCATTTTGAATTCGCCACGACGGTCGGCGTCGCCTCGACGCTGCTTTACGATCCGGTCGGGCGCCTAGTAGCGACCTTCAATCCGAACCACACCTTCCAGAAGACGGTATTCGGCCCTTGGAGTCAGGTGACCTGGGACGTCAATGACACTGTGCTGATCAACGCAGCCGGAGACCCCGATATCGGCCCCGTGCTCAAGTCGCTTCCCGCGGAAGCTTACCTGCCGAGTTGGTACGAGCGGCGTTGGGGCGGCGACCTAGGCCCCGCCGAGCAGGAAGCGGCACGCAAGGCGGTCGCGCATGCTGGCACCCCTGCGAGGGCATTCACCGATCCGCTCGGCCGTGCGTTCCTGACGGTGGCGCACAATCGCGTTCCCCGAGGTGAGGCAATGGTCGACGCGTTCTACGCGTCCCGGTCCACACTTGACATCCAAGGTAATGAACGCGTTGTCGCCGATGCGCTAGGCCGCGTGATTATGACCTACGATTACGATCTCGGTAACCGCAAGATTCACCAGAACAGCAGCGATGCCGGCGAGCGGTGGACGGTCTACGATGTGGCCGGCAAGCCGCTGCTCCGCTACGATAGCCGGCACCAATGCCTTCGCAACAAATACGACGAGCTGCGACGGCCGACGGCGTTGTTTGTCCGCACCGGCAACGACCCAGAAAGGCTAGCGGAGCGCGTCGAGTACGGCGACGGTCAACCGAACGCAGAAGCACACAACCTCCGTGGCAGGGTTTACCGCCAGTTCGACGGTGCGGGCATGGTCGTCACCCCGTCCTACGACTTTAAAGGCAACCTGCTGCGCAGCTCCCGGCAGATGCTGGTGAACTATCGGGAGGAAGTTGATTGGGAGGCTGCGCCGACGCTGGAAGCGGAAGTCTTTGCGAGTGAAACGTCGTACGACGCGCTCAATCGCCCGGTCACCCTTATTGCGCCGGACCAGAGCGTCGTGCGCCCCCGCTACAATGAGGCGAACCTGCTCGAACGGCTCGATGTGAGCCTGAGGGGTTCCGGGGCCTTTCTGCCGTTCGTCGCCAACATCGACTACAACGCTAAAGGTCAGCGCGAGCTGATCGAGCACGGCAATGGCGCGCGCACCATCAGCGCCTATGACCCCCTGACCTTTCGACTAATTCGTGTAACGACGACGCGGAGCAGCGATAACGCCGTTCTGCAAGACCTCAGTCACGCGTATGACCCCGTCGGCAATATCTCATCGATCGCGGATGCCGCGCAGCAGTCGGTCTATTTCAAGAATCAGGTCGTTACCGCGAGCGCCAACTACCGCTACGACGCTATTTATCGGCTTATCGAGGCCGAGGGGCGCGAACACGCCGGCGGGCCCGGTCATCCCGAGACCTCTTACGACGACGGGCTGCGCGTGCACCTGCCGCTACCCGGTGACGGCCATGCGATGCACAATTATCGCGAGGGCTATCGCTATGATGCGGTCGGCAACATCCTGGAACTACTTCATTCGGCGGCTGACCATGGGCGTTGGCGGCGTCGTTACGAATACGCCGAGATTGCCGCCAACAATCGTCTTACCGCTACGACCACCGGCGACCTGGAGGGACGCTACGATTACGATCCCAACGGCAACATGACGCGCATGCCCCACCTCACGGAAATGACCTGGAACTTCAAGAATCAGCTCGCCTCGACACGGTCGCAGGTGACTCACCATGGCGCCGGCGCCGCGACCACATTCTATGTGTACGATTCTGCCGGACAGCGGGCTCGCAAGGTGACGGAAGATGCCACCAAACGACGCCGCGCTGAACGCACCTATATCGGTGGTTTCGAGGTGTACCGCGAATATAGCGGCAATGGTGAAGCCGCTGCGCTGGAGCGCACGACGCTTCACGTGATGGACGACCAACGTCGGATCGCGCTGATCGAGGCGCGCGGTGACCAAACGACAATCCGCTACCAGTTCGACAATCACCTGAGCAGCTCTTGCCTCGAACTCGACGACACCGCTGCCATCATCAGCTACGAGGAATACTATCCCTATGGGAGCACATCATATCAGGCCGGACGATCCGCCGCCGAAACCAGCCTTAAGCGCTATCGCTTCACCGGCAATGAGCGCGATGACGAAACCGGGCTTTCCTACCACGCTGCACGCTATTACGCGTGTTGGCTGGGGAGGTGGATAAGCGCTGATCCGGCGGGCTTGGTGGGCGGGATCAACCTGTTCGCGTACGGCGGCGACAATCCGGTTCTTTATGTCGATCCAACCGGTACCCAATGTGACCCCACGATGCAGTCGTGCGCCGATCCGACGGCTTCGACGGCCCGCGAAGAGGCCGAACAGCGCAGCATCCCGGAGGAACATCCGCCACCAGCAGCGAAGCCGCCAGCCGACGCCACACCGCCGCCTCCCGACGCCTCGGCGAATGCGACCCCGGAGGAGAAGCGGTTCTCCGTGCGCGGCGCCGACGGAGAGATACACAGCTTCGATACTTATGACGAAGCCAGCGGCTTCATCAGGGCCGACGACGCCGCGCATGATCCCGGGACATGGCGGCGGTTCTGGAACTGGGCGAACGAACCGGACCCATTCTCCTCTGGCGACAGGATGGGGACGCCGGGTTTGGTCACCGTCGGCGCAGCCGCCGTCACTGTCACGGGTGCCTGGGGCGCGGTCTCGGCGGTAACAGCGCGATTTGCGCCGTATGCGCGCATCGCCGCGGTGGCATCGACCCCGTTCCTGGTCAAGAGCAGCGACGATGCCGAAGGGATAGGCGACGTGGCGACCATCGCCTCCTTCGGGATCGAGAGCCCGGGCGGCGCCGCGAAAGTTTTGGCCACTGCGGCTGAAGCCAATCGGGCACGGGAAATCGGCCTCGCCTTTTACGAGGTTGCACCACCGAAAATTCAAGCCACCCTCAGCCTACCGAGTCTGCCGGTGACCTTCTCGACGGTGACGAGAGAGGGGGTGACTATAGTCAACGTTAACGATCCCCGGGTTTATCGCGCGCTGCTCGAGGCGACCGAGGAAGGTAGGCTGGTGCTCAGGCCCGGCGAGGTACTCGGCAGTCCGCCGATCAAATCGGCCGATGTACCGAAATTGGATTGGGGTTCGAAGTTCCTGCACTCGGAGACTCAAGGAGAGCACGAACTCTCGGAGATTTTTGACCTTACCGGCCAGGGACCCGCGTCAAGTTATCCAAACCCTGGCTGTTATGCGTGCGTACCTCATCTCGTCGGCCGCGGTATCACCCACGGCAATCCCAAACCCTAGCCGCGAGCAAGCATCGGCCCGGCAGGAACCGGCGCAACCACGACAATGAGAGAGACGCCAAATGCCTGATTACATCGTGCTGAGACTGGTGCCGCCCGCGGCCATCGACGCGAACGTTTTCACCACCTACCTGAATGGGCTGACAGTCAACGTCTACGACATCTCCTATGCCCACCCGACCGACGGCACGCTGATCGGCTCCGCCAGCTTCACGCCACCCGCCTTTCCGCCGCCCGCCGGCACGCATATCGTTCAACATGCGCCGCCCCCGCTGTTCAATCTGGAGTCAGTCGCGACAGCGGTAATCCTCTACAGCGGCGGCGCGCCGGAATTCGGCGGCCCCGACTTGCGCGTCGAGTTCGTCCGCGCCGGCAAGCAGATCGAAGTCCCGCAGCATTATCCCGACGTCAAACTTCACACCATCGCCGGACCGTTTCCGTCGCCGGCCGTCATCGACGGCCTCGTCGATAGCAACGTCAGCGCCTTCGTCATACTGCCGTCGCCGGACGATCTCGTCCTTCTGCCCGCCGACGGTACGCCGCCGAATTTCGCGAACCTGCTCGCCGCGGTGACGGCAGTGCTGAACGCCGATCCCGGCGGACCGGTGACCGTGGCGATGCTCGGCAACCTGAACGCCGACCGCTGTCTCAATATCGCAAACGAGATCATCTACAGCCTCGCGCTACCGCTGCCGGCGCCGCCGGAGAACCTCGGCGACATGTTCACCGATCCGCCGAACACTGGCGGGTTCGGTGACAGCCACGAGCAGAATCGCCAGCAGTTCGAAGGCCAGCTCGCCGGGTATTATGGGCCGCTCGACGCCAAGGCAGCGCGCCTGGCCGGCTATATCTATGCCTTGGCCGCGGCCGAGTGGTGCGAATTGCAAACCCAGGCGGCGACCGCGGCGCTGGTCACCTTCCCGGTCAACCCGAACGCGCCGCAACCGCCGATGACGACGATGTCGCAGGCGCAGGTCATCTTCGGCGGCGCGCTAAGCCTCGACGTGCCGGCCGCGTATTTATATGCGCTGACCTACGACCTCCCGGCGAGCGTGACCCGTGAGCGGCGCCAGCAGCTCGTGTTCGGCACTGACCCGCAGGCCAGTCTCGACCGGCTCAAAGCGGCGATCGCCGCCGGCTGGATCGATGTGGCCGCGACAGTCAACCCGGCGCAGGCGGTCCGCATCCTGCAGGCGCTCGACATCCCGACCGCATCGACGGCGCCAGTGTGGAATGTCACCAACCCGTCGGCGGCACAGATTTTCGAGACCGACTGGCTGCACTTCCCGAGCGCGGCCACCTGGACCGGCTATAAGGTCGGCGACGACCAAGCGTTCTGGCAGACCGAGGCGGGGACCCCGGCGTTTCTGGACTTGGTGCTGTATGCGCTGACGCAAGGCTACATGATCGGGGCGAACAGCCTCGCCGAGGAGATCAAGCTGCACCTGCTGGCGGCGCTTCTGACCGGCGTCGCCGACGTCGCCAACAGCACACCGGCAGACTGGCAGCATCTGTTTGCGACCCTGCCCGGCATTCTGTCGGTGAAGCCGGAAGATGTGCTGCCCACGTTCACTCTGCCCGGCACGGTCGCGGCGCGGATTGCCGCGTTCATCGCCTACGTGCAAAAATTCTTTCAGCTGGGGACCGCGGCGCCGACTCTGAACCCGGTCACCGCGACAGGCCCGCTGCGCTACGGCGTCCCCGCCTACGATGTCCTCGCTCAAACGATCTTGAACTACGCGGGCTTTTCGCTCGGCATGACGCTCGACCCGACGACGCTCGAAGCCGCGGCGCTAGCCGCCGCTCAAGGCGACGAGCAGGTCATGGCTTGGGCGATCCAAGCGGTCGAGACGCTGAACGAGCTGTTCATCCTGTCGCAGATCCCCGGCGAGCCCGCCGCTTTCGACTTCTCGTTGATGGAGGCGCTGTTCGCGCGCGGCTTTACCAGCCGCGAGGATGTGCTAGACCATCCGCTCGACGATTTCCGGCAGGCGCTGACCGGCACCATCGCCTACGACCACGCGGCGACGATCTACGCCAATGCCGGGACCGCGCCGGCGTTTCCCCCGCCGGGAAGCTCGCCGTTCGGCCCGATAAACCCGGGCTGCCTGACCGACTGTATCCCCCTGCTCGAATTGTCGCCACTCGGGCCGGTGGCCTATCTGAGCGAGATGCTGCGGGTCTCCGAGCGCTCGACCTGCGACCGCCCCTTCGCCCCGCCCTCCGCCAGTCACACGGCGTTGCAGACGGTCATCGACGGCCGCCGCGGCCCGGTCGAGACCTTGGCGGTCACTCGCGCCAATCTTGAGACGCCGCTGCCACTGATCGACATCGTCAACGAATGCCTGGAGTTCATGGCGGCGAGCAATCCGCCCACTCCGCACGGCGCCGTCTACGACACCGCCGAGAACGTGCTGGCCGGGTACAAGCTGTGCGCGGATCGCTGCGACGCCGGCTGCGACCACCACGATTGCGGCTGTACGCCCGACGACTGCGAGTGTCACGAGCACCACCACCAACAGCCCGAATGTCACGCGCCGGCAGTTCTGCTCGATGCCTTGCCGGAGTATTCGACCCCGGCGACGCCGGTCCCAGCCAATGCGAGCGTCGTCCCGGCGGTGTGGGACAAGCTGAAGGCTGACTTCTCGATCTGCTGCCTGCCCTATGACCAGGCGCTCGACGTAAATCGCACCTATCTCGAGCATTTCCGCTCGTGCCGGTTCGAGGCGATGCGCACGTTCCGCAAGTGCATCACCGAGCTCGTGCTCGACCCGGTCAATCAGCCCGCCGACTTCCAGGATCATCTGTGGCGCTACCCGGTGCGGCTCGACATCGCGATCGAGTACCTGGGGCTGTCGCGCGAGGAGTTCGCGGTGGTGTTTCAGGGGACCCTGCCGGCGTCGTGCGGCGGGCGGGTTCCCACAAACCCGCCCGGGGTCGCAGCGCCCGGCGTTCCGGCCAATCCGCCGGGGATCGCGGGGCCTCGTGTTCCCGCCGACCCCGCCGATGCGGCTACGCAGCTTCCGGCGAACCCGGCACGGGAGACGGGCGAAGCGATCCTGACGCTGATCCCCGGCCTCGAAGCATGCCTGCGGCAGGGCCTGCGCGGCGGCGGAGCCATCCGCTTGTCCGAATTCCTCAGATGCACGTGCCTCGCCTATTGCGACTTCATCGAGCTGTGGAAGTCGAATTTCGTTCCGTTCACCAACGGCGGCCACCGCACCGGCGAATTTCCCGAGTGCGAGCCATGCTGCCTCGACGATTTGTGGCTGCGCTTTCCCGAGGAGGGCGGCGAAAGGGACCTGATCACGCTGATCGTCTTCATCCGCCTGTGGCTGAAGCTCCGGCACCTGTGCGGCGCGGGGTACAGCTTTGCCGAGCTCGCCGATATCTGCACCGTGCTCGGCTTTCCCGGCCCCGATTTCATCCGCCAATTGGCGGCGTTCCAGATGCTGCGCGACCAGTTCCGCCTGAACCTGACCGGGCGCGAATCGCCGGCCGTCGGCGCCACCGGTGCCGACCGTACTTACCTGCTGGCGCTGTGGCTCGGGCCGGCGGCGGCGCGGTGGCAATGGGCGGTGCACGAATTGCTGCACGGCATCGCCTACCATGCGCGCTGCCGGCACGAGTGCGAGCCGCGCGCGCCCGAGTTCATCAAGCTGCTGGAAGACAACCTCGATCCGCTGTCGCGGCTTTGCGGTTTCGACCCGGCGGTCGCGTCCGACACCTGGCACGCGGTCCCGACGCACACGCTGCGTCTGGCCGAAATCCTGTCAAAGATTTACGCGTCGAAGTTTTCGATCGGCGAAATCCTGTTCCTGTTCAACGCCGACACGCATCTCGACGGCGACGACCCGTTCCCGCTGCAGGACGGCAACGAAGCCAACGATTCACCGCTCGGCCTGCCCGACGACGAGCATCGGCACTCGCTGTGGGAGCTTCGCCGCAAGCTGCTGCGGGTGCACGGGAGCGAAGAAGCGGCCGAGCAATGGTCGTGGCGCCGCATCGCGGCGTCGCTGACGCAGGAATTCGGGTTTCCCGATGCGGCGGTCAGCGAGTTCGGGGAGCATTTCTTTCCCGACGTGCTGGAGGCCGCCGGCGTGCCGGTCGGGCAGGCGGCCCGACGATTTACCGGCGCGCTGGCCGCGACCTCGGCGCCCATGTGGAACGGCGCGCCGGAAGGCCCATTCCGCTATGACCCGGCGGCGCAGCTTCTCTGGGGGACGCTGCCGCTGCGCGATCACGCAGTGCTCGAACAGCTGAGCAAGGTCCAGGCGCTCGACGCCCCCGAGCAGCAGGCGGTACAGGACGTCTATTTCGGCCCACGGCTGATGCTGAGCGCCTTCGCGATGCTGTTCGACGATTTCGACGAGGCGCAGCACCACCTGATCCAAGGCCGCGACGGCGACGAGCGCTGGAACTACTTCCGCCGCCAATTCGCCAAGACCCACGCGCGCTGCGGCATCCTTGCCGAGCATCTGTCCGAGCATCTCGAGGCCGCCACCGGCCAGGAGCGGCCCGAGGGAAGCGACGTCGCCCGCTTGGTCCTGAAGAACCTGTTCGCCGACGAAAACGCCGCGGCCGCCTGGCAAAGCGACAGTGGTGCGGTGCCGCCGGTGACCTGGGTCGCGCCGGCGAACGGCGGCGCCTACGCGGCCTTGCTCGGGTTGGCCGGCACCGGGCTCGACGGCGAGTTCACCACCGGCGGGGGGCCGGTCGTTTGGCGCGAGATCCGCGATTCATTGCGCCCATTCGGCGTCGTCCCCGACCGCGAGAACTGCCCGGTGCCGACGGTGATCCCATCGATGGGCCTGGCGTTGACGCCGGACCAAATGAGATACGTCACCGTACGCAACGGCTTGGCGATGGACGACGCGCGCGGCGACTGGCTAGGCGGGGCGCAGGGCTTCGAGGCGCACTGGCACGGCGTGCTCCTGGTCGATCGGGCCGGCGAGTACCATTTCCGCGCCGGCGCCCCGACCGAGCGCGACGCCGAGCCGAGCCCGCACGAAGCGCACCACCGGTCGTGGCGGGTGTTCCTGAAGCGCGGGCAGAAGACCTGGGTGCTGCTGCGCCACCGCTGGCACGGCGAGGAGAACCTGGAACCGGCGGCGATCAGTCTCGATCGCGGCGCGTACGACGTGACCGTCGAGTTCGTTCAGCACCCGCCGGAATACCTGCGGGAAGACGAAATCCACCGCCAGCACACCGGTTTCGAGATCAAGTATCGCGGACCGGATACCGAGGATCACCTGAAGCCGATCGCGCCGACGCAACTGTTCCGCACCCACAAGGACGGCGCGATCAGCGTGCCCGGGCTCGGCGGCGTCCCAGCCGCATTCCTCGCCAACCGCTACGACAGCTCTCTACGCGACATCCGCCGGACATACCAGCGCGCATTCAAGGCGCTCCTGTTCGCGCACCGCTTCGCGCTGGCCGCCCGGCCGCATGCCGGCGCGGGATCGGAGCTCGGCTACATGCTGGCCCAGGCCGACAAGTTCGCCGGTTGGTCGTACTACCGAAGCGGCGGCGCCTTCGCAACGCACAAGGCCGACTTCGACTTCAACTTTCTGCCGATCGGCGACCCTTACTTCTCCCCCGCGGCGGACGATCGCGCGCACCCGTCGCATCAGCGGGTCGAGGCGCTGTTCGACTGGTGGGAACGAGTCTTCGATTACACCCGGGCGCGGCGCGAGGTGCGCGACCATTGCGGCCGCCATTTATGGCTGCTGTGGGCCGAGGCCTTCGACAAGCAGCCCACCGACCCGACGAGCCTGTTGCGTCATATGGGCGCGGATGCGCGGCATTGGCCTCTCGACCTGCACTACTTCGTCGACCAGGCGGCGCCGGTCTATCCGGTCACCACCATCGATCTCGAGGATGATCGCTGGACGCTTCGCGCCTGGCGCGCAGATGGGTGGTTGCGCCGGTTATGGAAGCATTTCACCGTCAAGGACATCACTGCGGCGCGTCCAGATCTGTGGGCCTCCGATAACCCGGCGGCGCTGGTCCCGGGCGCGACCGAGACCGGCAATGCCAACCTGCTGCGATTCCTGTGCGACGGTTGCTTCGACAACGGCGCGCCGCGCCGGTACGACGACGTGCGCCGGCTCAGCGACGGGCTGCGCGAGCGCGGCCGCGAGGCGTTGATCTGCTATCTGTGCGGACCCGACGGCATCGCGAAATCCGCTACCGAATTGAGCGACATCCTGCTGCTCGACGTGCTCTCCGGCCGCTGCGAAAAGGCCAGCCGCATCGAGGAGGCGATCAGCGCGGTGCAGACCTTCGTGCGCCGCGCCCGGATCGGGCTGGAGCCGGGCTGGACGGTCACCGGCGCCTTCGCCCATTTGTGGGATTGCCGGTTCATCAGCTACCGGGTCTGGCAGGCCTGCAGGCGCCGCGAGCTGTACAAGGAAAACTGGATCGATTGGCACGAGCTCGAAAAGGCCGAGAAGATCGAGGCGTTCGGCCTTCTCAACGAGCAGCTCAAGCGCGTGACGCTGACGATCGCCGAACCCGGCGGCGTTGATTTCTGGCCCGACCAGCTTCCGCCCTCGCATCCGGGGCTTTGCCTGCTGCAACGGCGCGATCCGGCCGAGATGCAGCTTCTGCCGCAGCCGCGTGAAGGTCTCGACCTGCTGGCGACGCCGGAGCGCAACGCGCGGCCATCGTGGATCACCATGGTGCCGGAGGTGCAGGGCGCGACGCCACCGCCGTCCCCGACCGGCGTCGCCACCAATGTCCCGGCGACCGTGCCGCCTCCGCCGCCGCCCCTCGCCGCGGCGACGGCCAAGCTGCCGTTCTGGATGGAATGCGCGATTCGGCTCGGCACCCGCTTCGTTCGCGTCGCCGCGGCAGCCTATCCGCCCGCCGCGACCGCCTTCGCGCCGCGCCACAAATGCGAGCCGGAGATGGCATCGGGCCGCGGCGACAAGGACAAGGAATGCTGCGTCACCTGCTGCGAGGAATGCGGCTGCGAGCATCCGGCGCGGGTTGACGAGTACTACTTCTGGTTAGTCGACGCCGAGCGATTCGAGCCCGGTTCGCAGCCGGTCTATACCGGTGTTTTCGACGGGCAGCAGAACGAGTACTACGACCAGAACCAGCAGGTCGCACAACACTGGCACAGCGAAAGCGAGCTGCCGGGTCTGCTGGAATGGCCGCCCGAGCCGATGGTGCGCCTGGCGTGGTGCCGGGTCCATAATGGTGAGTTCAAGCAGCCGCGCCGCTCGGTCTGGGGTGTAGCCGCCGCCGCCGGCGTACCGGACCTCGAATTCGCCGGCCGGGTCGGCGATTCGCTCTATCTCGAACTCACCAACCCGGGAAATGCCGGGTTCCGCTACGACATGGTGCTCGATGCCGCGCACGAGCTCGTCCCGTTCGCACTACCGGCGGCGCCGGCCTCGCCCCCGCCGCCTGCAGGGCTGCCGGCATATCCGTATTTCGTTTACGAGGACCCGGGCGCGCGGCTATTCCCGTGGTCGCTGTACTCGCCGTCGATCGCGGTCGCACACGCACTGCGCGCGCATTGCCGGATGGAAGCCGCGCTGAAATGGTACGAGCTGGTCTACAACCCGCTCGATCGCGACAACCGCTGGGCCTTGTGCGAACCGAGGGAGTCTCAGCCTCTCCCGCCGCCGACCCGGGGTGGACCCAATATCCCGGTGAACCCGGTCGGCACTGTCGGCGAGACAGGCATCGGCCACATCGCCGGTTCGCCCGATGCCGTCATCGCTAATCCGATCGGCGACGGCGGCACCGTTGCCGTCGTGCCGACCATTGACCCCGGCTGCTGCTGCGACACCACCGACATCATCTGCCGCGATGCGCGTCACCGGTCGTTGCTGCTGCATTATCTCGACACGCTGCTCGAATGGGGCGACGCGCTGATGCGGCGGAATTCGCCCGAGGCGTTCCAGCAGGCGCGCCTCGTCTTCGATACGACGCGCCACATCATGGGGGCCCATCCTCGCGTCGTGAAGAACCCGGCACACCCGAGCCAGACCGTGGCAACGTTCAAGCCGCTATGGGCGTCGATCAACCCGCGGCTGATGACCCTGTACGACCAGCTCGACGATAGGCTGTCGTTAATCCACGACTGCGAGAGCCTGTGGCGCCTGCGCGAGGGGCCGCGCCGGTGCGAGGGCGAGTACTGGGACGACGATCCTGTGCGCGGCGGCTGGCGCACCACGCTGTTGCACGCGTGCTGCGACACGGACGGGTCGTGCCGGCCGTGCATGCCCTATCGCTTCACCTTTCGCATCCAGAAGGCGAAGGAGCTGGCGTCGCAGACCCGCGAGCTCGGCAACGCCCTATTGTCGGCCTTCGAAAAGGGCGACGCCGAGTTCCTCGCCTCAGTACGGACGCGCCACGAGCACGAACTCGCCCTGCTGAACCGCAAGGTCCGCGAGGATCTCTGGCGCGATGCCGACTGGCAGGTGCAGGCGCTGGAAAAATCGAAGCAAAGCCAGCAGGCCAGCCGCCGCTACTACGCGAACCTGATCGCCAACGGGCTCAATGCCAACGAGAACGGCTATGTCGATATGACCACCGTGTCGATGGCCGATCGCGCCGCTGCCAACATCTCCGAAGGCATCGCCGAGGCGATGGACATCGTGCCCGACATCTTTGTCGGCACCGTCGACTTCACCCAGATCCCGGTCGGTACCAAGCTCGCCGGGTTGTTCAAGACGATCGCCCGCATCACCAACACGCTAGCCGACATCGCCGGCTCGTCGGCCGGTCTCGACCTTACCGAGGCAGGCTGGGACCGCCGCTTGCAGGACTGGGTGCACCAGGTCGAGGTGCTCGACATCCAGATCGAGCAGACCGAATTGCAGATCCTCGGCGCCGAGCGGCGGCGCGACCAGGCGTTGCGCGAGGTCAACATTCAGGAGCGCGCGATCGAAAACGCCTCGGAGGTGCTCGACCTGCTCCGCGACAAGTTCACCAATCACGCGCGCTACCTATACCTGCAAAAACACACCGCCGATCTCCACCGCACCGTCTTCGACCTGGCGCTGAACCAGGCCTACGAGGCCGAGCGCGCGTTCAACGTCGAGCGCGGCCACACCACGCATCGGTTCGTCGGCCGTCGGCAGTGGGACAATCTGAACGATGGCTTGCTCGCTGGCGACCGCCTGCTGGCCGAGCTGTCGCATATGGAGAAGGCCTATTTCGACCACAATTGCCGCGAATACGAGCTGGCCAAGCACGTCTCGCTGCGGCTGAGCTTTCCGCTCGAGTTCCTGCGCCTCAAACTGACCGGATGCTGCGAGATCGAGCTGCCCGAATGGATGTTCGACCTCGACTATCCGGGCCATTACCTGCGCCGGATCAAGAGCGTCAGCCTGACGATCCCGTGCGTCGCCGGCCCCTACAACGAGGTGCATTGCCGGCTGACGCTGCTACGGAGCGGCACCCGCATCGACCCGTTGCCGCTGGTGCCGGCCGCCCGCTGCTGCGACTGCTGCCAGTCGCGGAACGGCTATCCTGTGTGCCCGCACGACCCGCGGTGGGTTACCCAGAACGGCGCGCTCGAGGCAATCGCAACATCGAGCGGCCAAGCCGATGCCGGGCTGTTCCAGGTCAACTTCCAGGACGAGCGCTACCTGCCGTTCGAGTACCACGGCGCCGTTAGCCGCTGGCGCATCGAGCTGCCGCCCGAGAACAACTACTTCGACATGGAGTCGCTGAGCGACGTGGTGATGAACCTCAGCTACACAGCGCGCGAGGGCGGGGAGGCCTTGCGGCGGGCCGCGCGCGAGGCCTCGGCCTGCGACCTGCCGGGCGCGGGGTGGTGCCTGTTCGACCTGCGGCACGATTTTGCCGACGCCTGGGAGCTGTTCCGCTGCGAGCGCGACGGCGATGAGCGTCGGCATCACGGGCGACCTCTGGATTTGCGCTTGAGCCGCGCCATGTTCCCGTTCGTGCCGGGCGACCGCGAGCTGTTCATCGAATCACTCGCGCTGCTGTTCGAGCGTCCCGAACACTGCGGCTGCGAATGCCCGAGCGAATGCCCGTGCTGCTCCGACCCGTCCGCCGCACATCACGAACTGGTCCTGCGCCGCCGCGACGAGGACGAGCGACGCTTCGAATGCGTCGTCAGCGACGAGTGGCCGACGCTCTATCACGGCATCGTTGACGGCCTGTGCATCGGGCCCCTTGCCGGGCGACGCGAGCGGGCGGAGGCGACCCTGTGGTTCCCCGAGAGGCTCGAGCGGATCGAAGCCGCCTACCTGCTGTGTCGCTACACCCTCAAGGACAAATGCTGCCCGCCCCGGATCGAGCACCGCGATGAGCACGACCACGACCGCTTCCGCATGCGCCGCCACGACCATCGCCGCCTCGCGCATCAGCCGCACGGCTACCACACCTCCTACGCGTGAGGCCAGGAAGCAAGACCACCCCAAGCGCGTCCGGCCGATGGCCGGCTCGATGCTGCGGAGCCGACTCGGCGACGCGAAAGCTGCGACGGACGATCCGCATCTCGGATCGCTATCATTAATCGGCCATGCCCGTATTTCGTTAAAGCTGCATGGCTAGCTAATTGCGAGCGTCTTGCGAGCGTCGCGGATTGCGCGCCAAACCCGCTCCGTTGGGCGACCACAATTCCCTCAGGAGGCGACACAGCGGCCCGCGATTGGCCGCGAGCCCAGCACGACCGCGCTCGGTGTGAAAATACCATTGATACCAGTAGCGGTATTCAGCGGCTGGAGTTTGCGGGCACCCCGAATTGGCGATGTTCTGGATATTGTATCCCGTTATCGAGACGAGCCCAGCGACCCGCTCCGGCCAAAGCGCTGCAACCACGCAAGCGGCTCGTCCGCCCCAATCGTAGCCGGCGAGAATTGGACCTCTGAGGGCGAGCGCGTCGATCAGGTCGAAGAGGTCGTGGCCGAGCGCGGCCTGCTGACCCGAGCGCGGCGCCGCCGGGTCGCGAAACCGGGTTGATCCATATCCGCGCAGATAGGGCACGATGACGCGATACCCGGGGGCTGCCAGCGGCAGGGCAACGCCGTCGTAGGCGTGGATGTCATCGGGAAACCCGTGCATCAGCACGACCGGATGACCATCCGCGGGTCCGCTTTCCTCGTAGGCGATGTCAAGGACTGGGGTGCGGGTGGTTTTCATCATTTCCTGCCTCGGGGCGGCCCATCCGTGGGCGCTTAACCCTCATGATCGGCTCGATCAGCGACGGTCGTTGTTCGCCGATCGACACGAATCGAGTAGGCTCACACGGATTGTATCCGCTCGCACGCGGGAGCAACCGGTGTAACCGCCGAAGGGACCGTCCATGTCCATCAAGATCATCCCGACGGCCGCCGCGCTCGGTGCCGAGATCCGTGGCATCGATCTAGCCCAACCCGTGGATGATTCCACGTTCGCAGCTATCGAGCGGGCCTACAATGAGCACGGCGTGATCTTCTTCCGCGACCAACGGATCACGCCGCCGCAGCAGGTTGCCTTTACCCGCCGCTTCGGCGAGATCGAATTCAATATCTTCGGCGAACGGTGGAGCGTGCCGGGCAGTCCCGAGATCGTCGTGGTGTCCAATGCCACCGCAAACGGGCGGTCGATCGGCGTCCGCCGCGCCGGCGAGAACTGGCATAGCGACATGTGCTATTCCGCTCGGCCGCCCCGCGGGACGATCCTTTACGCTCTCGAAATCCCCGACTTGTTCGGCCTGCCCTTGGGCGATACCGAATTCGCCAGTGCCGCCGCGGCGTGGGATGCCCTGCCCGAGCCAATCCAGCAGCGGATCGACGGCCTGCGCGTGGTATTCGACTTCGCCGGCCGCAAACGGGCCTTTCCGCCCACCCAAGCGGAAATCGACCGCTACCCGCCGGTCAGGCATCCGCTTGTCCGGACGCATCCCTATACCGGGTGCAAATGCCTCTACGTCATGCGCGACGACAGCACCGGCATCGAGGGCATCGAGCGGGACGAGGCCGAGGCGCTGATCGCTGCGCTCGCCGATCACATCGTCAAGCCGGCCTTCGTTTATCGCCATGAATGGCGTCCCGGCGACCTCTTGATGTGGGACAATTGCACCGTGCAGCACCGGGCCATCCAGGATTACGACTTGCCGCAACGACGGCTGATGCACCGGACGACAATGGGCGGCGCAATTCCGGTATAGGGGCTACCAGGCACCGATGCGATCGCCAGGTTGGTTTGTGTGGAAGGCGAGCCCGGCGTGTTGCGGATTGCCTCGTTATGGTTGGCCGCTCCTGACCCCGAAGTCAGCGTTCGTTATCGGGAGGAAAGCTGACCATCCTTGTTTTCGTACTCTATGGCGCGGATGCGCCGGAAGCGGACGCTCAACCGAATCGCTGATCCACAATACGGGCCGTTGTGCTCTCACCTAGCCAGCCACAGACATGCCGCTGGCCCCAGGTTCTTGCGCTCCGGCGGCCACGGTACGAACGTTGCCATCTTCTCGCCGTGGCACCGCAACGACGATGAGCCATCGTGTCGGACGCCGGCTTACGGGCAAAGATCAGCCAAGAGCCCGGGCAGCGTCTCCCAGCCTTAGTCTGGAAGATACATCTCCTCCATGGAGCGCAGACGCGGCTCGTCCAGAATGCGGCCATTACTGGCGACGCCCCAGGGACTCTGAGCCGCCTGGGCACGGAGCGCATCCAGGGCCAACGTGCCGCGCTGCTGA
>WNFC01000463.1_pt1 | contig 41035 bp, 40 predicted proteins | sample 5400541 | NCBI WGS metagenome assembly WNFC01 (sample SAMN13153342, study PRJNA577476) | soil metagenome | isolation source: 120 cm saprolite under Douglas fir tree site 2 hole 2 replicate 1 | place: USA:California | collected 2015-04-18 | reverse complement strand
CAGGACGACATCAACTAGATCCAATTCCCGGACGCATGTTTGCAGGGTTCTTGAGGAGACTCGCCGGCGGGAGCGCAAGCAGGCTGCGGAAAAAAGGCCTTCCGCACCCTGCTAGAGGCGATATGCACGACATCCAGAACCCAGTACTGATCGGTTCTGCCCTGCGCGCCGCTTTGCCTCTGCGGGCCGGTTGAGGGTGTCATCGCAGCGGCGCTGCCGAAACGCATACCGACGCAGCTCGACGCAGATCAACGCAGATAGGCGGATATGCCGAATCGTCGATCTCGACGCAGATCCCGGGTGAGGGTGCTGCAACTACCCGAAGCTCGCGAGTCCTAAAATTGAAAGTTTGATATCACTCCGGTGGCCGTTGTCATACACCTCGGCGAGGGGTTATTTTCGGGAGAATCGCGGACATGGTGAATTAACCCCGGTGCCTTTCGTCGATCCAATTCCGCATGGCGCGATCCGAGAATGATGGACGCTCGGGCGCGAAAGAGCGCCGATGCGAAACACTATTTCTGCTGCTGGGGGAACAAATGACATTTTGTGCGAGGCGAAAGCGGCAGTTGTCACGGCCGGCGGGGGTGTTCCTGGCCGCGTTGGTTTTAACCTTTGGTGTCGCCCGGCGCGTGAATCCGGCGAAGCAGGTCCTCTGACCCAAGCCGAAGGCTATGACGGACGCACGGCCTGGAGGAGCGATGCTAAGGGCATCGTGCTGCCACAGACCGGGCCGTTAGCGAAGATGATGGCTGTAAACGAGATCTTCAACAACACCTACGCCTTTTTCAGTCGTGATTATGGCGGCGCGAGCGTGTCATACCTCGGGACGAGGACTGATGCCGGGAAAAACTACGAAGCGATCGCAGTAAAGCCGAAAGGTGGCCTTGCTCAGGAGATATGGTTCGACTCGGGGACGGCTTTGCCGGCGCGCACGATTGTTGATTTGGGTGCGGCGGCTATCACCACCACGCTTTCCGGATACCGAAATATCGATGGACTTATGGTTGCGGCTGAGCATGGAACTTCACGGCGTCTCACAGTTAGAGACTTCTATGGCCACGAGCAAGGTTACGTCAGCAGCGAGCTAACCTCGAATGAGACTAAGGCCGAAGCCGATGTAGGTCACATCGACCAGCATTTTGCGATGCAGCCATCGGCGATCAACGATATATCACTGCCGGGCGGCGAGGCTCGAATACCGTTTACCATGCAAAACTTCTTGATCCTCGTCGACGTTCGCCTCAACGGGAAGGGGCCGTTTAAGCTCATGCTCGATAGCGGCGGCCGCAACATACTTAGTCCATCAGTTGCATGGCAGATCGGAGCATCGGCGAGCGGGCAGGTGCCTCAGTCGAGCAATTTCCAGGTGAAACCCGTGCGTTACGTAAAGGTGGAATCCGTTGCGCTCGGCAGCGCAACACTCACCCAACAATACTTTAACGTGGGCGGGGTCGGGAATGTCTTTACCAGAGATGGAATGATCGGCTACGAACTATTCGCCCGCTTTATCACCACTGTCGACTATGCGCAACGGCAGCTTATTCTGCGGCTGCCGAATGAGCATCGTAACGAGGTAACGGTTCCGGCCGGCGAGGTTTCACTGCCGCTCGCGTTCGACGATACCAAGCCGGAGGTTGCCTGCGAAATAGCCGAAACGGATGCGTCTTGTATCATTGATACGGGCGCCGGCCTCGCGTTGCTCTTGAGCGGTCCGTTCGTCAAAGCCAACGCCGCGATACAACCGCCATGGTTCGCTGGAACATATACCAGGGTGTACGGCTCCGGCGGCGCATCGGAAGTCAGGTTCGGGCCGGTCAGCTCGTTACAGCTTGGGCCGTTTTCATTGCCGAACGTCGATACACTTTTTACGACCGCCGGCAACGGCGCTTTGGCCCAGTATCTCTCGGCCCTGGTCGGTAACCGGATCTGGCGGCGCTTTGCCATCACATTTGACTACTCGCATGCGATCCTGCGGCTGGTGCCTGACGCCAGCTTGATTCACTAATGGATACAATTCGGCGCGGCGGTGTCTACCTGGTTAAGGAACCACAGGTTCGTGCCGCAGTTGGCATTGGCGTCTACCGCATCTGTTGCTCCGTTATCGACTATCGAGTTGAGGCCGATCTGATTAGCCAGATCACTGGAGTCAACAGCTATTCCGTTCATAGTGTTGGACGTGGCCTCGCCGAAATCGATGACGTTGTTGCTTCCGGTTGCCGGCGCCGGGCATACTCCGCCCAGGCCGCCGGTCGGGGCACATCCGATATAAATGCCGATCTGCTGGTCGTGGCTCCCGGTCGAATTGACAATGCGATTGCCCGAGGAGCCGTTGATCCAAAGGCCGTAAATGCCGTTGAAGTCGCCGTCGAGGTCATGCAGGTGGTTGCTGGAGCCGCCGCTGACCTCGATGCCGTATTTGCCGTTATGGTCAGCGTGAATATCATTGATAAAATTGTTGCTGCCGTTGTTGATCCTCACCCCGGCGACACCGTTGCCGCTGGAAAAGTCGCTCAAGCTGCCAGCATCAGAGTCGTAAAGTGCATTGCGCGCGCCGCCATTAATCACAAGGCCAAATTGCTCATTCCGGATGAGTTCGACCGAGAAGATCGCAACATCCGAACCCTCAATCAGTATTCCCGTGCCAAACTTGGTGATTACCGCCCCGATTCCATCGATATAGGCTCCCGTCGCGGACGAGAGAACATGGATGCCGGCACCGGTGGCGCCGCTGCCCGGGCCGATGAGGGATTTGCCGTGCATGTCGAGCACGGCGTGCGGCGCCGCGATGGTCAGGCAGTCGGCGGCCGCGGACGAGCTGATCAAGGGATTCTCGACGTCGTACCGTTTGTCAGAATTGAGTACGCATCCGCTGATCAACTTCCACGTTCGAGGCGTCGATCTGGATGCCTTTGGCGAAACCGGTGACTGAAAAGTGCGACCCATGGCCGGGCGTATTTCGACCGGTGACGAAAGCGTTCGACGCGCTGCTCAAGATATGAATTCCCGCGGCGCTCACGGCTCCGCCAAGGCCGGTGATATTGCCAAACAGAACCAGCACGGCGCCTGCGCCGGCGATGTCGATACAGTCATCGGTCAGGGAGGAGCTGCTGAGTGGTCCGTTAGTGGTAAACACGCCGGCCGAGTTGATCGAGCATCCACACAGCGAAATGCTCTTGCTGCACGGGCTCAAGCCCCAGGCCGTGCCACGGCCGGCAACGGCCAACATGGCGCATGCGGCCGCGATTAAGGCTCTCCAGATTGGTGGATGTTTCATCGCCAGGACCCTTCCCCGGCCACTGGTTGCGCCGGGCGTCTTTAGCGTAAGCCTTACCGTATTGGGCAACCTAGATCAATCGGAGCCCTTAGTAGGTTAACTTAGATTGATAAAGTTTCGCTTTGGCGGGAACGCTCGGCGGGCCAAAATTCAGCGTTTGCTGAATGGTGTCAGCGAGGGCGGCGCAGGGTCGTGATCTTTCCATCACCCGACATGATCAGCACGACGTCGGCGATTCCCAGGAAGAGCCCCGTGCCCACCACTCCGGGCACCGCGAGCAGAGCGCATTCCAGACGCGCCGGGCTTCGAATCGCGGTGACCCGGCAGTCGAAGACCAGGTTGCCGTTATCGCTGATAAATTCACGGCCCCGGTGATCGATGCGCACCTTAGGTTTCAGTCCTAACTTCGCGATCTCGCGCAGGGCGACCGCTGCGGCGAAAGGTACGACCTCAACCGGCAGATTGCCGCGTTCACCCAGCCGTTTGACTTTTTTTTCATCGCCGACCAGGAAAATTCGCCGCCGCGAGGCAACCGCGACCACCTTTTCCCGCACCAACGCGCCGCCACGGCCTTTCACCATGTCAAGGCGCGGGTCGACTTCGTCAGCGCCGTCAAAATCCGCGTCGAGCCGGCCGACCTCATCCAAATTCACGAGCTGGATTTTGAGCGAACGGGCTAATTCGGCGCTGGCGGACGAGGTGGGCACTCCGCGGACACTAAGGCCGGCCTCGGCCACCGCGCGGATAAATGCACTGGCGGCGCGGCCGGTGCCTAGTCCGATAGTCTGGCCGGATTTGACATAGCGCAGTGCGGCTCTGCCAAGTTGAACGAGGCGATCCGGCGCCGATTGTGGGGACGACGGTGAAGCGGAACAATCGCTGGGCACTGCGGTTCGGCGCGTCAGTTTTTGCCGTTGCGTAACAGATTCATAAATTCCTGGCGAGTTTCAAGGTGAGTGCGGAAGCGTCCAAGCATCGCCGACGTCGTCACGTAGGAATTCTGCTTCTCGACCCCGCGCATCCGCATACATAGATGTTCCGCTTCGAGGACGACCGCGACCCCGAGGGGTTTGATTTCGTCCATGATGGTTTGCGCGATCTGCGTCGTCAGCCGCTCCTGAATTTGTAACCGCCTGGCAAAAATCTCGACCAAGCGGGCAATTTTTGACAATCCGACAATATGGCGGTTGGGCAGATAGGCCACATGCGCCTTGCCGATAAAAGGCAACAGGTGGTGTTCGCACAGTGAATAGAAGTCCAGATCGCGGCACAGGATAATTTCCTGATAATTCTCTTCGGTGAAGAGCGCGCCGTTGATGGCCTTTTTTGGATCCTTGGTGTAGCCGCTGGTCAGGTATTCGTATGCCTGCACGACCCGAACCGGGGTCCGCTCCAGCCCCTCGCGCTCGGGGTCTTCGCCGATATAACGAAGAATACCACGCACCGCGGCTTCGGCAGACTTCCGGTCTCGGGTGCTGGCGCGTAGCTTTTCACGGGCGGATTCGGCCGGCATGCCGGCTCCATTCGAGCGCGAGTTCGATCGCAAGTGAGGGTCCTCCACCGCTCATAATATTAAAGCCTGCCATGTCAGAGGCCAGCCCGTCCATCAGAGAAAGATTCCAGTCCAGCGACATACGGCGCGCATCATCATCACTAAGTCCGGTGTAGCGTGCGAAATGATGAACTGCGCCACTCAAATCTTTTATGTTCGACCTCATGTAATCAGCCATCGATTCGCGCTTCAGGGGGAGAATCCCAAGTACGACCCTGAGCCCGAAGCGGTGCGCCTGCTCGGCAAACGTCAGGGCGGTTTCCCGGTCAAAGACCGGCTGTGTGACGACGAACTGTGCACCCGCCGCAGCTTTACGCCGTAGCAACTCAGCTTCGGGCTCAAGTGGCTGACGGTTGGGATTGCCAACCACGCCCAGCAGCAGGCCGGGCAGGGTTTTCAGCATCCTTTTGCCTTCCCCGGTGTCGCCGCGATTAAGGTCAGCGATTATATCGAGCAGGCCGAACGTATCGACGTCATGAACCGGGTGGGCGCCAGCACTGCCATCCGCCGGCAGCTTGTCGCCGCGCAGCGCCACGATCGCCTCGATGCCGAGTGCGCCGGCGCCAAGCAAATCCGCTTTGAGCGCGAAGCGGTTGCGATCGCGGCAGGAGACATTGAGGGCAATGGCCATCCCCAGGCGCGCCTTGATCATCGAACCGAACACCAGCCCCGACATTTTGACCTTGCCGAGCGCGTTGTCGGCCAGGTTGATAACGTCGGCGTGATCGCGGACCATCGCGAGCTTCTGGAGCAGGGATTCAACCGCAATCCCGCGCGGCGGCGCGATTTCGAGCCAGAGCGAAGGAGTTCGGCGATCAAGACTCGACAGAATGGAATTCAATCAGGGTTCCCCCGAAAGGTTGCACGACAGATTATCCTGAGCGGGCAGGAGAGCAAAGAGAGAGTTGCGCTGAAGCGATTACGCCGCGTGCAAGTGAATGCTCACGCCTTGAGCCGTTCGCCGGCTTTGACCTTCTGGTACTTGCGGTAGTCATACCCGGTCGCCATCGCCATCAGCAACGCTTCCATGCCCCCTTCCCGTTCGCGGCGCAGGACCCGCAGACGGTCGAAGAATTCGTGAAAGTCCTTGTCGACGCGCTGCGAGCCGTTGACCGGCCGCAGAAAAAAATCATGCAACCGGGTAACAGTAAAGCGTAGTGATGAATAGCGCAGCTCATTCGGGAAGGCGTCCCATTCGGCCAGCGACAGTGTCCGCACCGATTCGTAGCCCCGCAGCAAGTAGCGGAAGCGGTCGAGCGAATAGCCCTCATCGATGAAACACAGCGCATTAACCGCGGTGGCGATATCGTAAATGAATTTTCCACGGCAGGCCGCCTCGAAATCGAGCATCGCCGTCAGCTTTTCGCCGCGGAATAGCAGGTTGTCGGCGAACAGGTCGCCATGGATGATGCCTTTGGGCAACTTGCCCTCGAGATAACGAGAAAGGTATTCGATTTCGTCTTCCAGCGTGCGGGTAACTTTGCGGAAGTAATTGGGCAGACGTCCTTTAACGGCGATGTAAAGGTCGGCGATGCGTTCGAAGCTGAACCGATTGTCAATGCCCTTCTTATAGCCCTTGCCGATGACATGGAGTTCGCCGAGCGTGCGGCCGATGGTTTCCAATTGGGTTGGCCGCAAGCGGGCAATTGGCACCACGCGCCCTTCGACATAGCGGAAGAGCGACAGGCACTTGCTGTCATACTCACGGTAGACGCGCCCCATCCGGTCCTGTTGAGGGTGCGGGCAGGGGAATGAATGCTTGCGCAGGAAGGCAAGCAAATCGATCTCGCGCCTTACCTCACCCTCGCTTTTGACTTCATCGATGCGCAGGAGATAGCGCGCTTTGGCGGTTTCGATGAGATAGTTGGAATTGACCGAGCCTTCGGCGATTGGAGTAACGTCGGTGATTCGGCCTAGGTTATAGTCTTCTGCGAGCTCGTCGGTTAAGGATTTTTTGAGCTCGGTATAAACGGCCATGAAATTTGGGCTAAGTTGCGCTCTGCCCGCCGCAAGTCTAGAACCTGATAGTAATTTCGTCAACTGCAAGGCAATAAAAACCGCAGCCGAAGAACTATTTAGGCACAAATCCCTGGGCCATTTGCCGGGAGACCGCCGAAGCCGCTAGTTTAATGCAGTCGGAATCCAGACAGTATTCGACGCTCTGCCGCCCGTTGGCTCCGGAGAAGAGTAATGGCTAGAAGCGCGCAACCGCCTGCCAACCCGAAAGCTACCAACGCAAACACACGCGTGCTGCCCAAGACCAAAGCGCCCGCGGCGGACGCCGGCCCATCAGCCCTGGAAGGCAAAAGAGCGCCCGACTTCACGCTACCGGACCAGGATGGCCAGCCCGTGTCATTACGAAACCTCAGGCAGCGGGGGGACGTGGTCCTTTACTTTTATCCAAAGGACATGACCCCCGGATGCACTACTGAAGCATGCAGTTTCCGCGACAAGCTGGATCTGCTGCGCGCCGCGGGCGCTCAAGTCGTCGGGGTGAGCGCCGATACTCCCGCCTCCCATCAGAAGTTCATCGAAAAGCACCGGCTGACCTTCCCGCTGTTGAGCGACCCCGGCAACCAGATCACCAGGGCTTATGGAGTTTACAAGCGGAAATCACTTTACGGCCGCGAGTTCATGGGCATTGAACGCAGCACCTTTATAATTGGACGAGATGGAATCGTCCGGCGCGCCTTCCCTAAGGTAAAGGTCAATGGTCATGCCGCAGAGGTCCTTGCCGCGTTGGAAGAAAGCCATTAAGCCGCGGTCGCCCGCATCCATCCATGTCGCGCTCAGCCGTTTTTGAGAGCCAATGGCGGTGCAGTGTCGACTCAAAGGAATCTTGTAATTATCGCTGGCCCGATTTGTGTAAAGGATTCCCTGGAGACGCGGCCGCAAGCGAAATTTCCTTGCAGCTCGCGGGATTTTCGGAGAGATCACGGACGGCATAAACGTTGCGCTATTCTGAATGCCGATTTCTCTTACGGCGACGATTAGGCACGAACGGGAGTGGCGCTGTTGCACGAACTTGCTGGTTCGCCAAGGACGGTTAACCGCACTTGTTATTCGGGGGTCAACGGCCATTTTTTGGAGCAGCGACGTGACCCCGTGCTGAGCCAGCCCTCACCCTGCTCAAAGTCCCTAATCATTAGGTTTGAACCCCTTGAGCATGTACAGGAACAGTGGCGTGCACTGACAAGTTTGAGCCCGCAGGCGACGCTCTATCATTCCGAACGGTGGATTGAAGCGCTGCGGCTTACCTATGGGTTTCGCTTTCGAGCGGCGATTGTCGAGCGGGGCGGAATTGCAGACGCCGGCGTGCTGTTTGCCCGGGTGCGGCGGCCGTTCACGCGGTGGTGGGTGTCTTTACCGTTTTCGGATGCCTGTCCGCCATTGGCGCTGGAGGCTGCTGCCAACGCGGATTTGTTGAGTCGTTTGGGCGCGTGTTTCGGCAATGACCGGTTTGAGATCCGCGGCATAACGGCACCGCCTGAATGGCAGAGCGCGGAGCATTTTCTTTCATGGGAGTTGGATCTCTCTGGTTCGGCGCCAGGACTCTATCGCGCGCTGGAAACTAATTTCCGCCGCAATGTGGCCAAAGCGCGAAAATCCGGGGCTAAGATCGAACATGGCAGCTCGCCGGAAATGGTGGACCGCTTCTATCGGCTTCATCAGCAATCACGGCGACGGCTCGGGTTACCATGCCAGCCGTTGCGCTTTTTTCAGATCGTGCGGCAAGTCTTTGGTGACAGCATTGACGTTTGGCTGGCGTCCTATCAGGAGCACGATGCCGCCGCGGTTTTTCTGCTCGGCCAGGGAGATACGCTGTATTACAAATGGAGCGCGCGCGACTCCAATGAGTCTTGGGGGGCGGGTCACCTGCTGACCTGGTCGTTGGCCGAGCACTGGGCGGGAAAATTTCGCCGGCTCGACCTCGGCCGCAGCGATATCCGCAACTTTGGCCTCAACCGTTTCAAACATGGCTTGGGCGGACGTTCGAACGCATTGCCATATGCCTTTTTTCCGATCGCGCCGCATAACCTCAGTAGCGAGGTGCTCTCGCCAAAACGGCGCATTCTGGCCGATATCTGGCGGCGGCTGCCCGAGCCCATCTGTCGAGGGATTGAGCGCTTCGCCTACCAGTATCTGTCATAACGCCAATGGAATGACTCGGCTGATCACGCCAACGTGCGCTGTGGTTGCGGATAACGATAAAGCTTGATACCTCCTGTTGAGAGTTCAATGGGAGCGAAAGCGACTTGGTGAGCTGGCGCACGCTCGAGTGGTGGGGTATCGCCGCCGTGTTTTGCATCACCGGCTGTGTTCAGCAAGCCGCGACGTTACCACAACCCGCAGGTCCCGCAGCGGCGTCAATCGATACGGTGCCCGTTCACGGCTACAGGTGGTTCCTGATTATCCCTCCTGAACGCGCTTATGCCGCCGATCGCAGCTATGGAATGGGTGGGCCATTGGCGACGACCCCTGAGGGTGGCGAGTATTCACATGGCTTCGTAAGCACCTACTCCTTGAGTGTACTTGATCGCGAGGCGCCATTAGGCAAGTGGCGTAGGATTGGTGCATTCCAATCGGAGGAGCAGTGTACCAGTTACAAAGCGGATCAACTGAAGCAGATAAGCGATCCGGCTTGGGTGTCCGCGCAAGCGCGCCAATCACCCACTCATTTGGTGGACGGCGGCTGGGACGCGTGATCTGATCGAAAGCGGCCGCTGTATCAGCGCGGCCCAGCTTCCTGCGACATGAACCAACTGCGATCCAGCATCGTGGTGGGTTACTGATGCCTTTCCATTTTTTAATTGGCGTGAGTTGACGATGCGCTCTGATCGGCCTTTAATGCGGGCATGGCCGGTATCGTTTCCTATGGTTCGTACATTCCTTACCGCCGTCTCAAGCGCTCCGCGATTGCGGCAGTGCTTGGCGTTCCTGCTGCGCGCGGCGAACGCGCGGTCGCGAGTTTCGACGAAGATAGCATCTCGATGGCGGTTGAGGCGTTGCGCGACGCGCTCAAGGGCGTGCCCAACGCCGTGCCGAACGCGCTCTTCTTCGCGACGACCACGGCGCCATACGGCGAGAAGCTCAACGCCGCCATAATTGGCGCGGCCACACGGCTGCCCATCGAGATTCGTGCCGCCGACCTGACGGGTTCGACCCGTGCTGGCCTCTCGGGCCTGATGCAGGCGGTCGACGCTGCGGGCGCGGGCGGTTGCGCGGCGATTACGATGGCTGATGCCCGGCTGGGTGCACCAGAGGGCCGTTTGGAGCAGCAGACCGGCGACGGCGCAGCAGCCTTTATCCTTGGAAATGAAGGCGCAATTGCGGAAATCGAAGCAAGTGCTTCGCTCACGCGCGAGTTTCTCGACAGTTGGCGCGCGCCTGGCGAGCGCTTCGCCCATTCATGGGAAGAGCGGTTCGCACTGACACAGGCCTACGCGCCACTGTTTCAGCAGGCCGTTTCGACCGTCCTGGAACGGGCCGGCGCCAAGCCTGGCGAGCTCGCCCGGGTGATTCTTGACGCGCCTAATCCGCGCGCAGCCGAGGAGTTCGCGCGCGCGCTCAAACTCGATCCAGCCAAAATCAGCGATACTTTGGCACTTACAGTCGGTCAGACCGGCGCCGCACATCCAGGGCTGATGCTCACGGCGGCATTGCAATCGTGCAAGCCCGGCGATCGGATCCTGGTCGCGTGCGTCGCCGATGGCGCCGATGCGATGGTGCTCCGGCTGACGGCAGCAGCCAGCGGTTTCCGGCCAATTCATTCGGTGGGCCGCATGATCGAGTCCAAAGGTGACGTGTCCTACGCCAGTTATCTCAAGTGGCGTGAGATTTTGCCGACCGAGCCGCCGCGCCGGCCCGATCCGCAACGCCCCGCTGCGCCACCGATGCTGCGGGCGGAAAAGTGGAAGTACGGCCTGATTGGCTCCCGATGCACCGCGTGCGGCACACCGCAATTGCCGCCGCAACGGGTATGTGTAAAATGCCGCGCGCGCGATAAGATGGAGCCGTACCCGTTCGCCGATAGAGTGGGACGAATCGCGACCTATGCGCTTGACCGCTTGGCCTTTTCGCTGAACCCGCCAGTGGTCAACGGAGTGGTTGATTTCACCGGCGGCGGGCGATTTTTGTGTGAGATGACCGACTGCGAACCTGAAAAGGTCGCCATCGGTGACGAGGTCGAAATGACGTTCCGCCGGTTATTTACCGCCGACGGTATTCACAATTATTTTTGGAAGGCGCGCCCCAAGCGCTAGCTGCCGAGGAGGGCACTATGGCAAGCAGGGGAATCAAGGATCGGGTAGCAATCATTGGAATGGGCTGCACGAAATTCGGCGAGCACTGGGATAAAGGCACCGCAGATTTGCTGGTCGAGGCCTCCTACGACGCCTACGAATCGGCCGGCGTCGGCCCTGACGATATCGACGCGTATTGGCTTGGCACGATGGGCTCCGGGGTTTCGGGCCTGACCCTGAGCGAACCGCTCAAAATCCAGTACAAGCCGGTCACCCGGGTCGAGAATATGTGTGCGACCGGCTCCGAGTCACTCCGCCAGGCATGCTATGCAGTCGCGTCAGGTGCATTCGATTGTGTGATGGCAGTCGGTGTCGAAAAGCTCAAGGATTCGGGCTTTTCGGGACTGGTGTCGACAAATCCGCCCAACGATGGCACGCCAGCTAACATGACGCCGCCCGCGCTGTTTTCACTGCTCGCGCCGGCCTACTTCAAAAAGTACGGGCTCGACCCTGAAAAGGGCCGCGACGTGCTCGCTCGGATTGCGTGGAAGAACCACAAGAACGGCGCGCGCAATCCCAAGGCGCAATTCCAAAAAGAAGTCTCGATGGAGGCGATCAAAAATTCACCCAAGATCGCCGACCCCCTCTGTATCATGGATTGTTCGGGCGTATCCGATGGCGCCGCCGCCGCGATCGTGGTCCGCGCCGAAGACGCGCACAAGTACTGCAAGAATCCGATTTACATCAAAGCGCTGTCCTTCGTCGCCGGACCGGCTGAGGGTCCGCTTTCCCAGGATTACGACTTCACCACGTTCCCTGAAGTTGTCGCCACCGCGCGCGACGCCTATGCGCAGGCCGGCATCACCAATCCGCGCGAGCAGATAAGCCTCGCCGAAGTGCATGACTGCTTCACCCCGACGGAACTCGTACTGTACGAGGACCTCGGCTTTAGCCCGCGCGGCACCGCGTGGAACGACGTACTCGAAGGTTTCTTCGATCTGGAGGGCAGACTTCCGGTTAATCCGGATGGCGGTCTGAAGTCGTTCGGCCATCCGATTGGTGCGTCGGGATTGCGGATGATGTACGAGATGTGGCTGCAGCTTCGCGGCGACGCCGGTCCGCGCCAGCTCAACAATCCGAAAGTCGGCCTGACCCATAACCTCGGCGGTCAGCCAGGCCGCTGCGTCAGCTTCGTGTCAGTGGTAGGAAGCCAGGTCGGATGACGGTCTGAGCGCGGCAAGCTCTTCACACAGTCTTCCCTTAAGCGCCGGCGGGAACTCCGCCGGCGCTTTGGTCTCAGCAACACGCATCAAATGATCGCCCTAGGTGCAACTGTAGCGTGCATCGGGGCAAAATTTTATCCCTAAGCCATTCAAGGTCTGGAGATTCGCTATTTATGACAAGGCGAGCGGCAAATTAACCATAGTTGGCACCGAGCACGATGTGGTAAGGATGCTTCGCAAGCAGGCTGATGCACTGGACCGCTCGATCCTCCGGCGAATGAGCGCACCTCTCCCTGCTTCGATTGCTACGCTATCGAATCGAGACGAGCCTGCAGCGAGCATATCTAGCAATGCCGGATAGTTCGCTGTGGCCCATTCTCTGAACAGTCGATACCCGTGCTCTAATGCCGAACGCTCGCTTAGGTTCTCATCGTAGATAAGTTGAATTTTCAGATCCGGTTGCGACCGCGCTCCGCCCATCAGCAGAACCAACGTTGCCATGAAGGCGAAAAAGTATGGGTTGCGGGCAAAGCGCGGTGGAGGGGTTCCGAGTTCGGCCTCCATAGCTCTCGCCAGCTTGGCGAACTCATCGTTGCCAATCGTAAAAATGAGGGCGTTCAGGGTGCTTTCTTCCACCTTACGCACCGTGCGTAAGATTCTCTCATCCGCCCTCTGTCTCCAGCGCGCGCGTTTCTTAAATTCGTGCGGTGTTAAGACTGGCGGTTCGTTCAGGATAGTGTCGAACTCGTGCGTGAAGTCTTCCCACAGCTTTACCGGACCGCCGCGCGAAAACGAAGGCATCGTCCGGATCCTTTTGACCGTAGCCGCTTTCGTCAATCGGAACTTGGACAATTCGTGGCCTCATCACCACAAACCACCGGTTCTCCCGCAGCCGGGCCACAGGCCCGACACAAGCGCCCGCACCGGAATGCAAGGCGCTTCGCCGATGTACGATAAATGTTCATCGCGGATATGCTGCGCCACAACGGGGGGTGCGTCACGGATATTATCACCCTAATTTTCAGTACAAGATTAACTGTCGAAAAGCATTCCAGGGGATACCGGCCGCGACGCGCAACGCCTGTACACCTTAGATCGGCGCGGCCCAGGCGCTTCCATATCCGCTCATATGGGCCGATACAGCACGACATTGTGTGACGGGCGGAGTTGCAGCAGCAGATCCAGGTGGCGGGTGTTTCCGCTGAGCAGCAACATGTTTTGCTCTGTCGCCGTCACGTAAAGCAGAGCATCGAGCAACAGCTCACGGCGTCTTCCTTCCTGGCAACACGCCTGATCAGGGTTAAGATTCCGCTTCGGACGCGCCAAACCTTGAGTGCGTGCCAGGATGCCAGCCAGGATTGCGGCCTCAGTCCAGGCCTCTGAACTGGGAGCGACGGTCTTGTCGCGTTGCATTTCGTCTAGATGAATGTGGATTGCTTCGATTGAACTCGAGGTCCGGGGATCCTCCGGGTTAAGCAGACCAATACTGATCGCGAGCTCGGCGCAAACGACGGCACAGTTATAAACAAGGTGCTGTCTACTGGAGATTAGCGCGCGTACACTTGGAGGAAGTCGCCCTGCACTGCGGTCGAGATAATACGTTGTGTCGAGCAGCAGCGGGAGAAACGGTGTCGTAGCGGAGGCGAAGGGCAGTTCCGAGTCAGGTCGGTAGCGGAGAGTCTCTTTGAACCGTGCAGGCTGATAGCGCTTCGCGACAGTGCCGATCGTCTCAGATCGCACGCTCGAAGTCGGCGGGCAGCCGATCCTTGTCTGATAGAAGCCATTCGACAAATGGATCTGACGGGGCTACGAACGCGGCCAGCGCCGCCTGTACGACCTCAGTCATGTTCTGTGACCCCAGCTTGTGCGCCGCCGCGGCCAGCAGCCCATGGTCAATGCGAGCACTCAGCTTATCGGCCCTGCCCGTCAGAACACCTTTCGCCTTCAGTGCGCGCAATATCGTGGCGACCTGCGCCGCGACCACGTTGTTGCTGACCTCGGGGATCCTGCGCACAGGCGTTCTGAAACTTCGCCTACTAGTCCCGGCCCGGCTTGCCCTTACGGTTTCCATTGCAGCTACCTGGTCAGACAGCTTACCATCGGTGTCCGACAGCATCAATCAGTGGCGGAGCGGCTCGTAAGAGAGCCGCAATGATCGCCAAGATCCTCTGCGGCGTCGGATTTAGCGCCCAATCGGCTGCTTCGTTCTAGCTCTCCGTCACTGCTTGTGCGACCGTGCTTTCATTGCGGCGGAAGAGATAAGAGACACCGATGCTCAGGCCGTACAAGGCCAGCAGCGGAATCGCCAACAGGAACGGGGAAATCATGTCGGGCGGGGTCAGCGCGACCGCGACCACAAAAATCGCGAGCACCGCGTAGCGGAAATAATGGACCATCATACGGTGGTCGATGGCCCCGATGCGCGTCAGGAAAAAGGCGAAGATCGGCAGTTCGAAGGTGATGCCGAAAGCGAGCAGCAGCTTGGCGGAAAAGGCCAGATACTCACTGATGCGGATAGTCGGCGTCACCCCGATACTGGCGTATTCCCGGAGGAAAAACGAATAGCCGATCCTGAAGACAACTGCCCAGCAGAAATATCCGCCGGCGATAAAAAAGATGGTCGCCGACATCACAAAGGGCTTAGCCAAGCGGCGCTCGGAATCGAACAGACCAGGTGCGATGAACTTCCAGATTTCCAGGAACACCACCGGGCTGGCGATGAACAGGCCGGCGATAAGCGCCACCTTGAGCTTGGTGAAGAACGCCTCGGCAACACCGGTACCGATCAGCAGCACTTTGCCGTGCGCAGCCGCACGCAGCGGATACGTGAGTGCGTTGAACAGCCAATCATCGATCGCGTACGCGATCAAGAATCCTACCGCGAGCGCTATCACCGAACGAATCAGGCGCGTGCGCAATTCGGTCAGATGCTCGAGGAGCGGCATGCGCAGTTCCTTGCCCCTTTCGGAGGAGCTTCCTGCGCCTTTCGGTTCGTAAATCGCCACGGCCCTTGAAAATTACGATTGCGTGGGTGGCTCGGCCGAGGATGGTTCCTTGCTTTGCCCAGCGTCGCTGCCATCTTTCGACCAGGGGGAAGTGATGGGGTTGTTTTGCGGACGCTCAGCCATGTAGGCGGGGTCTTCGATTGCGCCGCTCAACTCACGCACGATCGTGTTGCTGGCGAGCCGCAGTTCTCGCAGGATTTTGCCGGCGGTCCGCATCACTTCCGGCAGCCGATCCGGCGGAATCACGATCAGCGCGACCACTAAAAACAGCAGGATTTCGACAATGCTCACGAACGCTCACCCTTGGAACGAGTCGTGTACAATGATCGTGGACCCATCTCGGGGTGTCAACGATGCGTAAAACGATGCTGGTCGCCGATCGCCGCTACATGAACCATTTCGCCGGCCGCGTCCATCCTGAACGTCCCGCACGGGTAGCGGCGATGATCGAGATGGCTGAGAGCCTGAAGCATTCCGCGCTGACGCATTGCGCGCCGCGCGAAGCGTCGTTCGACGAGCTTACGCTGTGTCATAGCCCGGAATACGTGGCGACGGTCGCACGGACTGCCGACTGCGAGCGCACGGACTTTGATCCCGACACCCACGCTTCGGCGGAGACCTGGGCGACCGCCAGGCTTGCTGCCGGCGGCGTCTTGACCGCAGTCGAGGCGGTGCTGGCCGGCGACGCCCATAATGCCTTCGCGATCGTCCGCCCGCCCGGCCATCATGCGCTGGTGGAGCGTGCCATGGGCTTCTGCTTTTTTAACAACGTTGCGATCGCGGCAAGCTGGCTGGTCAAAGTGCAGGGACTCCGGCGCGTCTTGATCCTCGACTGGGACGTGCATCACGGCAACGGCTCGCAGGATATTTTTTACGAATCGCCCGAAGTGCTCTATATGTCAACCCATCAATATCCCTTTTACCCGGGTACGGGATGGCTCGACCAAATCGGCAGCGGGGCCGGCGCCGGTTTTACGGTGAATGCGCCGATGCCGGCAACGTTCGGCGATAACGAATACTTACGAATTTTCGACCAGCTGCTACTGCCGATCGCGCGGCAATTCAGACCCGAGTTCGTGCTGATTTCCGCCGGCTTCGATGGCCATTATCGCGACCCGCTGGGCGGGATGCGGATAACCGAGGCCGGGTTCCGGGCGATGACGCGGCGGCTGCAGCGGCTGGCGGACGAATATTGTGATGGCAAGATGGTCGCCGCGTTGGAAGGCGGTTACGATCTCCGAGCGTTGGCGGAGTGCGGGCGCGGCGTGATCGAGGAATTAGGCCAGGATGGCGGCGAGCACGTGACCACGGTCCAAGGCGGCGAGCGCGCAGTACCGATCATTCAGCGGGCAAGTTATTTTTTTAAGGATTATTGGCAGATTGATTTGGGAGACTAGCCCCTCGACAGAAGTCATCGGAGCGCAGGATGACGTCCTCAGCCCCGTTGATCACCGTGTCGTCAGAGCGTCTCAGCGGAACGCCTGTCTTTGCCAGGACACGAGGCCCCTTGCGCGAAGCGTTTGCGACAGGCGAGCTGCTGCCAGGATCACTGCTACTCACTCGTGCCGGCGTGTGTTGGGCTTAACGAAGCAGGTGGGGCCTTAGCCTGAATTGCCGCGACCCGTGCTGACCCCGCTAAAGGCTAATCGGCCAAGGCCATCGGCGAATCCGCCGACGCGTATGGCGCAACTGTGGTCAGGCGCCCGGCGAAGTTCATTTCCCACGAACGGCAAATGCATAGCAAGCGAAGACAGCGACCGTGGCGAAGTAGAATGCGCCTCGTGAAGCTTGGCCACGCCGCTGCGATGGCGTGCTGGTAGCTGATTCGCTTTATCCTTGATACGCGCGCTTTTGCGTAACTTTAAAGATATGTGTATGTCATGCGGCACCGGCCCGACTCGCGATCGGCTGCCGGGGTGAATCAACCTCACGCTCCTCGCGCAGCCTCCGGCTGGCGTCCTTCGCCATGCAAAAGCCCATCGAGGCGGTCCAGATGAAATAGGTTCCAAACAGGGTCCAGAAGGAAATAAGGCCGTTCCAAGCCAGCGGACCTGTCTTGAAGAATGGCATCGCGGTAAGCGGAATAAAGCTGAGGCCGGTAAAGATCGCCCAGCCACATACCCAGCGCGGGAATAGGGGACGCGCACTTTTATCTGCCAGCCCGACCAGACCGGCGGCGATAGCCTGCACCGAAGTGACGGCGTAGGTGATGTTGAACAGGATGAAGCCGAGGTCGTTGAGCATCCGAACCAGGTTCGAATTGATTTCCGGGCGAAACGCCGCGGTGGCCCAGATCGCTGGGCAGAACATCAGCACCCAGGCGGTGAGCACACCGCCGATAAGCTGGATGATCGTCAGAACCGGGCTCGAGCCTTCGATACGCCACATCGCCACTGTTAGTTGGGCTGTCCATGGAATCCACAGAACCGCTACCAGGGCGGCCATACCGTTCCCGAGGAGAATCGCGTTGTGATGCAGCGCAAAGAACGTTGCCAATTCTGGCCCGCTCAGATTGGGCGAAGCCGGCGGCAGGTTGTGCCCGAAGCCCGCCCAGAAAATGGTAAACAGAATTTCGAATGCGAAACCGCTTGACGCGGCGAGGAACTGGTACCTTAGGTTTTGTTTGGTAGTCATTGCATTAACCCTCCCCGGGATTACACAACGCAGTGCGCGAACGAATCTCTCGCTTAGTTATCACCGGGGTTCGTGAGCAATTGCCACAGTTCACCACAAGGCTAATCAAGCCGAAATTGACGCTTTGGCGCCTCCGATTGCGATACCCATAGCTCGCCTCTGCGCCGCAGAGCAAACGGTCGGGCCTTCCCCGAGTCCTGGTTCAGGCTCAGCCAGGCAACGATCAGCTCCGTCATTCCCGAGGCCAAAGCTTTGCTTCAAGGCCAGCGGCGGCTGACTTGCAGCGACACATACCCATTCGCCGTGTCTTGCTCGTGTCATTCGAAGGTCACCGCCAACGAACCCCTATCCCGCCGGCCGCGGCAACGCCGCATCCCCACGAGTGGCCTGTAACGTTGAAAACGACATTGGACGTGTTGTATCGAAACGAAGCCGGACGACCCCACCTAACCCATTCGTCGCTGGCGCTCCTCGGGGCAGGCTCTCTCTTCCCTGGTCAGGGCTAAGCATTACCCATTAGTACTGTCGCTGGACACAGCCACAGGGCAGTGGCGGGTGACTGCTCAGGGCGACCGGTGCTCTCCACCTCTGTCATTCCCGCGCGTGGCTGCCGCGCGAGGAATCCCGGGATTCCGGGGCTGGCGGCTCTCACGCTTGGCTCAAATCCCGCCACGCTGGGTTCATCGACTCGATCAGCCTGATCTTCTGCCTCCGCGTCAGTTCTTACACGCACTTTGCAGACTCCTTTTAATATGCGCACCTCGCGGACTCGTTTGCCCGGCTGCACTTCGTTCCGCCTGGCGAGCTCGGTTGCGCTGCGCTCTGCCTAGCTATCGGGCTCTCATAAAAAATGAGGGTTTCACGGTTTCCAGAGCCGACACCGCGGAAACCGTCGGTTCGGATTAACCAAGCTCTGCCAGTCCCTAGCTTTCTTGGGATTCTCCGCTCGAATCACCGAATGGCCCGAGTCGCGATCAACAGAAATGCACGCCTACCGGTTCCATTGGAACCATTCCCAGCTGCCGGTCGATTTATTGAACTGATCGACCCAGTTGCCCCGATTAACATGACCGAGGCGCGCCAGGTAATAGCCCAGCGCAACCTGATCGAGCGGCGCGTTCTTCCTGGCGGCTTCCAACTTGTAGAGTTGCAAGCGATCGGAATTTTCGGCGTCCATCAGAGATTGCTGATTCGCCGAAAGTGTCGCCTTCGACACCAGATAGCCGGTATGACTTTCACCGGCCAACTGACTATCGAGCATCGTCTGAATCTGCGGATGCCGCGCCGCCATCTGCTCGATCAATTGCTGCTCAGGATCACTGGCGACCAGCACAATTGATCCCGCGGCCGCCTGATTCGCGTTCATCGCGCCATCTGCATCGGATTTATCGCTCGACGCCGGTGGCAGGCCGATATCTTCGGGGCGGACCGTCCGCTTCGGCTTCGATCCAGTGATTTCCTCTTCGACCTTCCGCGCGTCGGTAATCACGACCTCCAGCCGCCCCGTGATGTTCAGGTTGATATCGACCGGTTTTACGTCGACCTCATTCCTCGTCTGAAGACATGCGAACAATATCGTCGATCCGGCAAGGGCGAGAAGTAGAACAAGGTGCACTCGTCGCATAGAGGAACCCTCACTTACCACCCCGGCCGCTGGTGGCCTCGAGCGTTGGCGTCAGGCCGCTGATGGTCGCGAGAATTTCCGCGAGCGACTTGCCAGTTATCGGAATAGTCAGGTCAATCGTAGGCACCACCAGCGACCGAACCAACACTTCCTTTCCGTTGATCATTTCCTTGTGCGGTGTCACCGCATCGGCCGCTGATCTCGCCTGCCTGACGAATTTGATCTTCAGTTGCGAGGTTTGACCAACGCTCTCCAATTGCAGACTACCCTGCTTGAATGGAAAGTGCCTGAGATCGCGCATCGCCAAATTCGCCATATCCAGGCCGAAATTGCCAATCAGCGTCCGCTTGACTTCTTCGATCTCGCCGACCTTCAACAGTCCCGGCCCGTCAAACGCCAGATCCACGCGACCGAAGAGCTCACCCTGCTTGCTCAAGTTGAGATGCAGCACTCCGCTGGCGTTGCCATCCGCATCGATATGCTCGGGCGAAAGATTGGCGAGCGCGCGATGGACGTCGATGGCGCGAACCTCGACGTCGCAGTTCGGCACTTCCTGGCTCACCAGATCGAAGGCGGGTGAGCCGCTCACTCTACCGCCGAAGATTTCCAACGCGCATCGCTCACACGCGATCATTCGGCCGTCGTCATGCCATGTCGCGTCGAAATTGGAAATTGAGTTCTCGCCGTAGGTGAACGTGGCGAACTTCGTGACGGCTCCGCGGACTTTCGCGCTGGTGGTGGTCCAGTGCTCGAGCGGGGATTCCACGATTCCCGTGGCGCTGAGTCGATCAAGTGAAAATGTGTGCGCGCCAATCGCTGGTGACTTGGCATTCAGGTTTTGCAGCCGAACATTCCAGATGCCGCGAACGCCGGCAGCCTCATCAGGCGCCGAACCAGCCGAGCCAGCCAGGTCGAACTCCTCCAGATTTGCAGTTACTGGTCCGTGTAGATCGGACGGAAGTTTCGACATGTACTTGCGCATTGCGTCCGAATCGAGCGCCGCAATGACGTTCTTGGCTTTGAGGCCGTCAATCTTGATCACCGTTCTTTTGCCCAATGGCAGCGGCGTATCGATTCTCGCGTCGCCCGACAAGTCGCCGGTATTGAGCAGGCTTTGCGAAACGCCGGGCACGTGGATGCGCGCGCCTGAGATGGTAAGGCCTAAGGCAAGTCGCTGCTCTTTTGCCGATCCGCGCGGACTCAATTCGCCGGAGGTCGTGAGCTTGCCGATGCCGACTTCGACACGGCCGGTGATCTCGGGCGGTAGGTTGGCTACGTAGCGACGGATTGCATCGGCATCGACCGACAACCTGGAGTGTTTCGCGTCCATACGACCGACGTTGATAGAAGTCGCTGTGCCCGGCGGCAGGGGGGAGTCGACTTTCACGGAACCCGTCAAATCATCGAGAATCAGCATCATTTGAGATCTACCGCGCGCGCGCACCCGCGCGCCCGCGAATGAAACATTGCCAGTGAGCTTGCCGCTCCCCTGTACCGGCAGAACCAATTCACCCGCGGCGGAGAGATCAACGAGACCAGCCTCCATACGCCCCTCGAAAATTTGCGGAAAATTCGAAAAATTCGCGGCAAGCTTCCGCATTATATCGGCGTCGAAAACGAGAGCCGCGTTCCTCGCTGCGATGCGATGAAAGATCAGGTGCGTACCATTCGCCGTCGGATGCGTTTCCACTTCCGCCCGCACTCCGAACGCGGTATCGACGGTCTGATGGTCCCCTGCCGCGACGTTGACGGTGCCGGCAAGATCTCCAATCCGAAGGTTGATTTGCCGCGCCGGGTACCGACTATCGCCAGACATCGTCATGTTTAGCAGTAGAGGCCAATCGGCAGTACTCGCTTCGGGAAAACCAGCGATAGCCTCGCGATGAATCGTTCCTGTCACGTCCAGCGCGTCGATCCAGAACGGCGCTGCCCAGCGATCCGATCCGGAAGTTGCAAAATTCCCGACCAGCAAGTCAAGCAACGATAGTTGCGACGCATCATTAGTCCGCGCGTAAACAGTAATTTGGTTCACCCGGAGCTGGCGGATGCGACGCACGAGCAAATCCGGCCAGCGGAAGTCAGCGCGTAGCTCATGAATCGCTACCAGCGGACGGTCCGCAGAAGCTCCGACATCGTGAAGCAGTAGTTCGCGGATGATGAGCGCGCCGGATGGGCTTATCGAGGCAGATCCCAAAGTCGGTCGGTTACGCGGAAAGAGATGTGAAAGGGTGAGGCGCGCAAGTTGCGCGGCAAATAGAAGCGGCGCCGCGGCTATCAACCCGATCAGCGCCAGGATCGCCGCCGCCAGCAATACAAATTTGTGAGATGACAGCCGCCCGACTCTTGAGCGCATGGGATATTATGTCGCGGCCGGCCTCAGCTTGGCGACTGGTTCGCCTGGTCGCGTCGGCTCCGGCTTCCCGCCAGCGCCGAAGCCACGCCTGGCCAGATGCTCTCGTGGCGACGGATTGACCATCTACGACGCACGTCGTACACTGTGCTGGTGCAGCGTCTTCGTCTTCCCGGGGGCGATCTGGAGTACGCGGTTCTCGCGAACCTCTGGGACATTGGTACCGCGTCGGCGCGGGACATCCACAGACAGGTCGGCGAGCCCGCCGGGCTTGTTTACACCACGACGGCCAAAGTTCTGGATCGCCTGCATGACAAGGGTCTGGTGACCCGCGAGCGCAGGGGAAAGGCATTCAGCTATCGCGCCAGAATCGCCCGTGCGGTGGTCGATCAAGCGCGCGCGCGAACGGCACTGAGCCGCCTCTTCGGCTCGCGTCCTCATGCGGCAGTGGCGACACTGGTCGAGGCGGTTGAATCGATCGATCCGAAACTACTGGACGAACTGGAAAGGGCGGTCGCGGCGCGCAGGAGGTCGCGGCATGGAACGTGAGTCGTTTCTGAGCATCTTGGTCGCTCTTCTCGGCGGAATGATGATCCTGGCCTGCGGCTGGTGGCCGGCCCGCGATGCCGGCGGCGCCAGCGCCCGGCATCTCGAGCTTTTAAGATGGAAGTGGATTTGGCTGCCACTCGCTCCCGCATCAGTCGTTGCGGCAACGCTTTGCGGATGGGCCTTAGCTGAACCTGATCCCACCCCCGAAAAAGCGTCGATGCTCTTAAGATTGGCGAGCGTCCCGTTCGCGCTGCTTTTCGGGCGAGCCGCCATTCGCGCGGTGTGGTCGCTAGTTCGCGAGGAAGGCGATGTCGTCACGGCGACGGTTGGACTATTACGGCCGTGGGTGTTGTTTTCGCCGTATCTGGCGAAGGCGCTCGACGATTGCACGATCGAGGCGGCGCTTGAGCACGAGCGTGCCCACGCCCGCCATCGCGATCCGCTCCGCATCTGGCTCGCGCAGTTAGCGACCGACCTGCAATGGCCATGGCCGCAGGCGCAGAAGCGATTCCGGTTCTGGATTCTCGCCCTCGAACTTGCACGTGACGAGGAGGCGCGGGCCTCAGGTGTCGATGGCTCCGATCTCGCCACTGCGATTCTTGCATCGGCGCGTCTCGGTCGTCAGGCGATCCTGCCGGCGAACGCGCCATTGATTGGTGATCCGTCGACGCTTAAGGAGCGCATTTCTCGGCTGCTTGAACCCCTTCCGCTTGACCCGCCACGGACGCACACCACGACGTGGACCGCAGTCGTGGTCATACTGGTCCTTTTAGGCGCAATTGGTTTTGGATCGGTATTTGGTGAACGTATTGTGCCAACGCTCCTCAGACTCAGCGCCTGAACCGCTGGACGAACGGGGCTTCAAGCGGCGGCGCGGGCCACTACCGCTGTCGTGTATCGGCGCCGACCGGACAGTCAGCTTATTGCTAACGGGGTTGTGGATAGCCGGATTCCTAGCGGGCGGTCTGTACGGCTGCGCCACTTATCATGCCGAACCGTTGGAACCGGCGAAGGTCGCGCAACAGTTCGACAGCCGTTCGTTCTCGAACGCCGGACTCTGCCAATACCTCGCCGCAAACATGAGCGCGAACCTTACGTCTTGTCCGCCACCGCGATGGAGTCTCGCCGTGCTCACGCTAGTGGGCTTTTACTACAGCCCCGATATCGCGGTGGCCGGCGCGCGAGTTCGCGAAGCCGATGCAGCCGTCATCATGGCGCGTGCGGTGCCCAACCCAACCGTCCACTTAGGTCCACAGTTTCGCGAGGCCATCAGCCCAAGCTTTGCTCCATGGGGCGTCGGCTCCTTCAACCTCGATTTGCCGATAGAGACCGCCGGAAAACGCGGCTATAGGACTGTTGAAGCCAAACGATTGGCCGATGCAGCGCGGCTTGCAGCCGGTGAAACCGCATGGGCCGTGCGGAGTCGTATCCGTGCTGCGCTCCTCCGATACATGCTCGACCTGCGCGAACGCGATCTGTCAGCGGGTGAAGCAGAAACGCTCGCGCAAGTCGTAAGGCTGTTTGAGCAGCGAGTCAACGCCGGAGGAGCTTCGCAGCCCGAACTCTACTTGGTGCGGAGCAACCTTCAGGCGGCGAAACTCAAGTTCATCGAGATCGTTGCTCGCGTGTCGGTGGATAGAAACGTACTGTCGGCGGCATTGGGAGTTCCTGTTTCAGCGCTCGACGGCGTCGCGTTTTCATGGCCCGGGTTCGATTCCCCGCCTGGTCAGCAGGTGCTCTCGCCTACAGAGATTCAGCAGCTCGCCCTACTCAACCGGATTGACCTGCGCCGCCAGCTCGCACAGTACGCCGCAGTCGACCAAGCACTGAAACTCGAAATCGCGAAGCAATACCCGGACATCAACATAGCCGGGGGATACTCGTGGGAAGGCGGTGAGAACATCTTCGAGTTGGGCCCGTCGGCTGAGCTTCCGGTCTTTAATCAGAACCAGGGTCCCATTGTCGAAGCCGAGGCGAGGCGAAGTGAGGTCGCCGCACAGTTTCTCGCAATGCAGGGTGGAATTATCGAGCAGTCGCGGTCTGCCCTCGCGCGTTATCGCGGGGCACTTGACGCGTTGGATGCGGCGCGCAGCGCCGCAGAGCTTCAGGCGAAACGACTAGGGCAGGCTGGACGGGCCGTTACGGTCGGCGAAAGCGACACCGCCGTACTGGCGCAAGCTCAGCTGCAGGAGCTGTCGGCACAACGGGGACTTCTCGACTCGCTGACGAACGCGCAAACCGCTCTCGGTGCTCTTGAGGATTCTATTCAACGCCCGCTCGACGATGGCGACGTAGGTTCATTTACGTTTCCAACGGCGCTGCGTGATACCCGACAGGTGGCAAATTAGTCATGACCAGTCGACCGAAATGGATAGCGGCGGCGGTCGCGGTCCTGGCGGTGCTGGTCATTTACGTCTGGTTCTTTGGAGGAGCGGGCAGGGACGAGGGCGAAGAAGACGAAGCGGAACAAGTTGTCTCCGCGGCGCCGAAAATTTCGCACAGCGGCGGTGGTCAGGTGGTCGTCGAACTAAGTCGCGATGAGCAGGCGCGAATTGGACTGGAGACGGAAAGAGTCAACGCTGTGACCGAATCGCAGGAGGCCACCGCCTATGGCGTGGTGCTTGACCCTGCGCCTTTGGCGGCGCTGGACGCCGAGCTCGCGTCCACTCGCGCGGCGGTCGCCGCCTCGCGCGCGGAATACGAACGAGCGCGCCTTCTTCACTCCGAGCAGCAAAATGTTTCTCTCAAGGACTTTGAGATTGCGCGGGCGAAGTTTCAGGCTGATCAGGCCCAATTGAACTTGCTGAACCAGCGGCTGGCCGATGAGTGGGGAGTGAAGATTTCCGCAATGTCACCGGGTGAGCGCGCGAGCCTGATAGACGCGCTAACGAAGCGGATTGCGGGCATAGTGCGCTTATCGCTTCCGCCTGGTCAATCGCTGGCACAAGAACCGACGGAAGCACGGATCACGGTGTTGGGTTACGACACGCATCCACTGGTCACCAGTTCGATCTGGTCCGCTCCAACCGCCGATCCTCATCTTCAGGGCCAAGGTTTCCTGCTCAAGGTCGAGGCGCAAGGATTTCCGCTTCGCCCGGGCACCGCCGTCACCGGCAATCTGGAGTCGCCCGGAACTGCGAAACCGGGGATCGTGGTGTCCGAGGCAGCAATAGTCAGGACGGGAGACCGCGCGTGGGCCTACGTGCAGATCGCGCCGACGCAGTTCGAACGGCGGCGGCTTGATGCGGCCATGCCCTCAGCGCGCGGGTGGTTTGTGACGTCGGGTTTTGCCGCCGGAGATGACGTCGTCGTAATCGGCGCGCAGGCGCTCCTCTCTGAAGAACTCAAATCGCAAATCCAAGTAAAGGATTAGGGGACGCCCGAAGCAAGACGATATATGAACATTGACTATTTAAATAAAATAGCCACGCTATTAAACGATGCTCGACCAGGTCTTCATACTGTTCACAAGTTGGAATTTCGCAATTGTTTTGGCGCGGTCGCTGGTTATGTAGATGGCCATATCTTTATCTCGTGCGGGAAGTTCGGGGTCGCACTCAGGCTCCCGCGCGAAACTCTCGGTAAGCTCTTTCAAGAGAAAGATGTCTTGCACCTGAAATATTTTCCGAAGGGACACATCAAGAAAGAATATGCGGTGATTCCGAAACGGATCTTGGATGATCGAGGCCGTTTTGAAGAGTTCCTGGATCGATCCATACATTACGCTCGATCAGTCATATCCTAACGTCTAGCAGCATTAGCGATGCTTCACGCGATCGTCGAATTCTCGCTCCGTTTCCGCGGCATCGTGATCGCGCTCGCTTTCCTCGCTGTGCTTTATGGGCTGTACGCGACTGAGAATGCACGCCTGGGAGTCTTTCCCGAGTTCGCACCGCCACAGGTAACGATTCAGACCGAGACGCCCGGACTTTCGCCCGAGCAGGTGGAAACACTCGTCACGCAGCGGATCGAAAACGCGCTGATCGGAACGGCGGGACTCGAATCGATTCGCTCAAGCTCGATCCAGGGTCTCTCGGTGGTGACGGTTACTTTTGCCGATGGCACTGAGATCTACCAGGCGCGCCAGATGGTTGGAGAGCGGTTGCTGGAGATCGCCAGTCAGATGCCCCAGGGCGTCGCGGCGCCGATCATGGCGCCACTGACCTCGGCGACGAGCGTGATCATGTCGATCGGCCTCACCGCTACCGCCGGTTCGCCGATGGATCTTCGGACCTTCGCGGACTGGACGCTTCGTCCGCGGCTTCTTGCGGTGCCGGGCATCGCGAAGGTCTCGATTTACGGCGGCGGAGAGCGTGAACTCCAGATCCAGATCGATCCCGCGCGGCTGCTCGGTCACAACGTCAGTATCGAGGATGTACTCTCGGCGGCGCGCGCCTCCACCGGAGTGCGCGGTGCAGGTTTTGTCGAGACCAGGAATCAGCGCGTCATCATCCGTACGGAGGGTCAGTCGGTCACCCCAGACCGCTTGGGTGAGGCCGTTCTGGGCTACCAGGACGGTGCGAGTGTGCGTCTGAGAGACGTGGCAAACGTGCTCTGGGCCCCGGCGCCCGCCATCGGGGCCGCTCTGATTCAGGGCAAGCCTGGCGTGATCGTTCAGCTCTCGACCCAATTCGGAGCTAACGCAGTTCAAGTTACGACCGGTGTAGATCGAGCACTCAAAGATCTCAAGCCCGTTCTCGAAGCCGAAGAAATCACCCTGCACCCCGACCTGTTTCGTGCTGCAAGCTTCGTCCAGACCGCGATCAGCAACGTCCGCTCATCGCTTCTTCTCGGCGGCGTTCTGGTCGCTATCGTCCTGGTGCTCTTCCTCTATAATCTCCGGACCGCTTTCATCTCGCTCACCGCCATTCCGCTCTCGTTGCTGATAGCGATCGTTATCCTGGAACGCATGGGTGCCACGCTCAACACGATGACCCTGGGCGGACTCACGATCGCGCTCGGCGAGGTGGTCGACGACGCGATCATAGACGTGGAGAACGTCTTTCGCCGCCTCAGCGAAAACCGTGCACTGGGAAGTCCCCGGCGAGCCTTCGACGTAGTGCTCGATGCTTCGCTGGAAGTGCGCAGCGCAGTGGTATACGCGACCTTCGTGGTGGCGCTGGTATTTCTGCCGATACTAACGATGTCAGGCGTGCAGGGCCGGATCTTCGAGCCGCTGGGGATGGCTTACATTTTAGCGATCATGGCCTCGCTCGCGGTCGCACTGACCCTTACGCCTGCGCTGTGCCTGATGATGTTGCCAAGAGCCGACGCTCGAGCGGAGACCGATTTCGTTCGCCGTCTCAAGGAGAGACATCAAAAGCTGCTCGAGGGCGCTTCAGCAAATCCTGATCTGGTAATGGGCGGCGCGGCCGCGCTCTGTCTCCTGGCTGTGGGGGCGTTACCTTTTTTCGGCGGCAGTTTTCTGCCCCAACTGTGGGAAAAGACTTTCGTAGTTCACATGGCAACGCTGCCGGGCACGTCCCTCGAGGAGTCGCTGAGGGCAGGAGCGGAGGTGACGCGCGCTCTGCTCCGAAACCCACATGTCGGGAGCGTTGCGCAGAGAATCGGCCGCGCCGAACTGGGTGATGATACCCTTGGGCCACACGAAAGCGAGTTCGATGTCGCGCTCAAACCTCAGGACCATGGCGCCGTTGAACAGATCCAGGCTGAACTCAGAAAGACACTCGCGCAATTCCCAGGCTACGACTTTTCGATGAATTCGTTCCTGACGGAGCGAATCAACGAGACGCTCTCGGGCGAGCAGGCGGACGTGGTGATCAAAATCTTCGGCAACGACCTCGACGTGCTCGATCGCGAAGCGCAAAAGGTCACCGGGGTCCTCTCACGAATCGGAGGTGCGGCCGACGTCCGTGTGCAGTCGCCAGGCGGACTGCCACAGATGAACGTACAGCTCATCCCCTCGAAGCTGGTTCAATTCGGCTTTCGTCCGGTCGACGTGCTCGATGCGATCCAGACCGCCTACCAGGGATCGGCGGTGGCGCAGATCTATGATGGCAGCAGGCTTTTCGATGTTTCGGTGATTCTGCAGGCTGACGATCGGCGGCGTCCTGAGGAGATAAAGAACTTGCTCCTCAGGAACGCGGTGGGAGAAATGATGCCCTTGGGAGAACTCGCCTCCGTCGGCATCGCACCGGGACGTGGCGCGATCTTTCACGATGGTGCCCGTCGCGGACAAGTGGTCACCTGCAATGTTCAGAATCGGGACATCACTTCGTTTGTTGCCCGGGCGGAGCGCGAAGTCCGCTCGCAAATCTCTGCAACTCCGGGTCTGTATCTCGAGTTCAGCGGAGCAGCGGAAGCGCGCGCTCAGTCGCAGCGCGAGATCCTGCTCAACTCCTTGATCGCGGCCGTGATAATCATGTGCCTGCTTTATATCGCGTTCGGCAATGTCAGAAATCTGCTCCTGGTCCTGGTGAACGTCCCGTTCGCGCTCGTCGGCGGCGTGTTGGCCGCACTGCTCGCAGGCGGGGAACTCTCGCTGGGCTCGATGGTTGGCTTCGTGACGTTGTTCGGCATCACGATGCGCAACTCGATCATGATGATCTCGCACTTCGAACACTTGGTTTCCGTCGAAGGCGTGACCTGGGGTCACGATGCTGCGATGCGGGGCGCTGCGGAACGGCTTCTGCCGATCCTGATGACGGCCGTGGTCACCGCGCTCGGCCTGCTGCCACTTGCAATGGCCAGTGGCACGGCCGGCCGTGAAATCGAAGGCCCCATGGCGATCATCATCCTCGGCGGGCTCTTCACTTCGACCGCCCTCAACTTGCTGGTGCTTCCCACGCTCGCGCTGCGCTACGGACGGTTCGGGAAGGCTTTGCAGCTAGACTGAACGAGCGCGCGGTGGACCTTTGGGTGTTTGTCGGGTTTCGAACCTCACTTCCTGAGCTTAAAGAGCGGCGGCCCTGAGCGGAGTTGTTGAACCCCCGGAGGTACGCGGGATGGTAGGTTCACAGTCGAGGGAGGCAAGAATGAGAGAGAACTCGTACGCGATGTTGCTTGGACTCGGGATTCCGGCGTGTATGTTGTTTTCTGGTTCTGCAGTCCTGTTCTCCAGGTCAAGGACTGTGGGGTCCTTCCTTCAGCTAGTGGGCGCGGGATGTCTGGTGGTGGTCGTACTCACTCATTTCTGCGAAGCGCTTCACCTATTTCCGTGGATGGGCTGGGGCGACAAGCATAGCGTTGGTCATAACCTCGATTTCGGTAGCGCGGTTTTTTCTCTCACGTTATTTCCCCTTGGGTATTTGCTTCACGCGCTTTCAAAGCGACATGCCTAGCCGATTCTCCGAGTGTATTAATGTTGAGACGACGACCGTCTTAATTCGGAAGCACCAGCCTTTGGTGAGTTCGAATCGCAGACTCCGGAGCGGCGCGGATGGCGGCAAGTGAGAGCCGACACCTCCTCGATCTGAGAAGCCCGCCACTGATGCGCGCTCAGAACGGTTTCCAGCTCAGGGCAGGAAAGATGTCGTCGTAGAAGATTTCGACTAGCCCGAGTACTGCTACTCGCTCGCCGCTCGGCGCGGCGTTATTGAGCTCGATTCGAGTTCCGACGCTCAACTCGCAGTAGCGGCCCATGTATGCGAGACCCGGGCAATCTGCTGAGCCGTGTTGATCCCTGTTACGCCGCCTTCGCTAGTGAGCTCTCTCCGGCCGCGCCCGGCAATTCTGCAAGTGCTGCGCCTTGCGTCGTTCGCGGCAGCAGACGCGCCGAATTGAGGATGAAGGCCAACTCGGAAGTCACGTGAATGAAGGCGGCGAGGGTCGGACTCAATAAACCAACAGACGCGAGCGCAATGCCGACCATATCGACTCCGATCGTGCCCGCGAAGTTCCACCAGACGATCCGACGAGTCCATCGCGCAATGGCCAGCGTCTCCGTGAATTTCAGCAAGTCGTTGCCGAGCAGCACTACGTCCGCACTCTCGCGCGCGACGTCCGTACCCGAGCCCATCGCAACGCCAACGCTCGCTTCTGCCAAGGCGGGAGCGTCGTTGATTCCGTCACCCACCATCGCCACGATGCGGCCGGCCGCCACCAGGCTTTTGATGCGCGCGAGTTTCATCTCCGGTAATAGCTCGGCCTCGACTTCACTGATTCCGAGATCGCGGGCGACCATCTCTGCGGCCGGCTTGGTGTCCCCGGTCAGCAGAACGCTCCGGATGCCTATGCGATTCAAAGCCTCGATAGTGCGCTTCGCCTCTGGCCGCACTGTGTCGGCAACTACGATCGCCCCAAGCAGGCGTCCGTCGCGCGCCACGAAAACTTCCGACGAGGTATCACCGCTGGCAGCAAAGTTGCCGGGTACTTCTATCGAGTGATCGCTCAGGAGCCCGTGATTGCCGACGAGGATCGTTACGCCGTCCACCAACGCCGTGATGCCGCGGCCGGGCATGTAGTCAAAACGCTCAGGCTCGCGCAGGGAGCGGTTCTTCGCCATGGCTAGATTAATGATGGCTTTGCCCAGCGGATGCTCGGAGCGCATTTCCGCCGATGCCGCCGCATCCAGGACTTCGACTTCCGATGCGCCGGCAGTCGGAACAACTGCCTGCACTTCGGTTCGGCCATGGGTAAGGGTGCCGGTTTTGTCGAGGACGACGGTGTTCACCCTGCCCAGAGTTTCCAGGTAGAGGCCGCCCTTGATGATTGCGCCAAGGCGCGCCGACCGACCGATGCCTCCCAGAATGGCCAGCGGCGTGCCAGCGGCTATGCCGCACGCGCCGGCAACGATTATTACGGAAATCGTTGAACGCGCGTCTCGCGTGATGATGAACGTGATTGCCGCAGCGGCGAGTGCAAAATAGATCAGGTATCCGGCGAGGCGATCCGCCAACTGCTGCACCGGTGCGCGAGAACGCTCGGCATGCTCAACCGCCTCGATGATCCTGCCGTAGCTCGTATCGCGCCCGATCCGCTCTACACGGATTTCAAGCGCCCCCGATTGGTTAAGCGTGCCGGCGTAGACTACAGAACCGGGTAGTTTTTCGACTGGCATGGACTCGCCAGTAATGCGGGACTGGTCGACGAATGAGTGACCGCTGATCACGGTACCGTCGACTGGCACGAGACCGCCTGGGTTGGCGAGAACGGATTCGCCGACTCGGAGCTGGTCGGCGGAAGCCTCGCGTACGCCGCCGGCTCCTCGAACCGTGACCGAACGGGGCACGAAATCCATCAAATTCCGGATCGCCCGCCGGCCGCGAGACACGGTCATTCGCTCTAGCACTTCAGCCGCCAGGACGAACAAGGTGATGATGAGAGCAGTAAAGAATTGGGAGATACCAGCCGCCGCGACGATCGCAATGCTCATGGACAATTCCATGGTCATCCGTCGTCCGGCGGCGTTCTCGGCCGCTTCCTTGAAGATCGGCCAACCGCCGATCAGAACGCCCAATAGGCCGATCAGGCTGACCCTCGGCAACGCTTCCGATACGTGGAACCACACGGCTGCCGCGGCCAGCGCGACCACGATGATCCGCGCCGCTTCGACCCGGCTGAAGACATGGTCGCGCTCCTCAGCGGCCAGGACGATCGTCCCACCTTGTGCTTGATCGACTGAAGTCGGAGTCTCGTTTCGTTCACGCTGATCCATTGGAGGGGACTCAGCTACTTCAGGTACGCCTGAACAATCTCGATCAGCTCTTCCGCGCCCTTGGCACGGGAGCCGCGTTCATGATCCGGATCGACAACATGCATCCGGATATGGTCCTCGATGATCTCGGCCATCAGGCTGTTCATTGCGCCGCGCGCTGTGACCACCAGATGAAGGACCTCGGTGCAGCCCTTCTCTTCCTCGACCGCGCGTTCAAGCGCTTCCACCTGACCGAGAACACGTCGCACTCGGTTCAGGAGCTTGGTCTTCTCTTTGACGGTGTGTCCCATATCTCACGAAACCTCTATACCCCAAGGAAACGGTGTATACCCAAGGGTGTATAGTAGTATACCACAACATCCCTGATGTCCAGCGGGGCTAAGACGCAATCGCTTTAACTCGACGACACCCTACGGGGTATTGTGTTTTGCGGTTGACTGATTGCGGCCGTGCTGATAGGTTTGGATTTCACGTTAGGAGAGTAGATCGCGCTGACACAAACGACGTAGGGAGATCGGAGCTGGTCTCCGAATTCCGAGCGGCTCCTGCCAATTCTGGTGACCGCCTTCGGCCCGCTGCCGCTTGCGATCATCAGCAGCAGAGCGGGTCGTGAGATCGAAGTCCCCATGGCGCGATTATCATCTCTGGTGGGCTCCCCTCAGTCTTTTGGTGCTGCCGACGTTTGGCATTGCGTTACAGCCGATTCGGTCAGTCTCTTGCGGCCGATTGAATCAGGTATGAGGCCTTGCGCATGCGTTATTTGACCGAATGAGGCGGAGGCTCAACTGGCCTCCGCCTTGCGTTGTGACGCGCACTATACATCACCGGTCAGAACTTGCAGGCTCTCCAATAGCTACGAAGGGGTGTCTATGTTGTTCTGCCAGTTGTGCGCCATTCCGTCCCGTCGAATCAGTTGCCTCCTTCGTCTCCGTCACTATCGCCATCGCCCGGGGGGATCGATGCGGTCACTGCCGGCTTCACTGGGACTAGAGTACCCATTAGAACAAACCCGCGCTGGCTAGGGGCGAACCGCGGCGCGAGCATGCCATCGTTGATTTCACGCGTCACCGCGAAGCGGTCGAACGCTGTCGCCGGCAGGTACAGTCGCGTGTTCGGTAACCCATCCGACGTACCATCGACATTTGCTTCCTGGAAGGAGATCACTCCGTCATGATCCTGGTCCACACGCGCAACTTCTTTCGCGTAGGCATCGAACAGGCGCTTGGGAAATTTCACGCCATGCTCAAAGGAAGCGACTCGTTCGAAAGCATCCAGAAATACTTCGTTGGTCAGGCCGCTCGGAATGAAACGGAGACGGGTCTCGTTCTGCGCTGGATCAGTAGCCGCGTTGCGATCCGGATCGCGTGGGTTGTCGGGATTATCGCCGAATTCGGCCGGACTGTTCTGAATTCCCCTCGGCCCAGATCCTGGAACCACAGAGGAGAAAGCACCCACTTGGCCGTCCTGAAATGTGTCCGTGATCCCGCCGGTAAAGGGGAGTTCGTAGGCCGGAAAGACCCAGTCGGTACCTGGATTGAATTCCCAGTAGGCGTGAGCGTCGTTCACCTGCAGCCCGTTGAAGGTCCCAACGCTCACGGCGAACCACGCCAGGTTGCTTTGATTGTCTGGGAAATGGTCGGTAGCCGCAGGAAATCGCGCCGGATTGCCGTCAGTAGTGAACAAGTTACCGGTGACATTGTTGCCGGAGCCCATTTTCTTTAGCCCGGCGGCGTCACCTGCAGTGATGGTTCCGAACTGCGCCGTACCCTCGTTACGAGCAGCCGCAACGTTAGCCACGGGCAGATCGTGAATCATCCAGTTTTCGTACCAACCCGATTCATTGTTAATTACATTCAGGCCTGAAAAGTCCGCGAACGTATCAATAGCGGCGTGGACGTCGTGCGGATCGAGGGGTTTTCCGGGTTTCGGCTCGAGCACCACACGAATCGCTCCGCTCGCCCCGGCAGCAGGTGGCGTGGCAGTGTCGTTGATACCCGCGATCTGTGCGGTAAAGACATTGGGCTGAAAGCTATTCTGATCCAACAAGTAGTATTGGAAAAGCAGGCTGGGCTTGGCAGCCTCGTTGAAGGCGGTTACCGCGGGATAAGCATGCGGTTGCTCGATTAATTGGGCGAGGCGGTCTTTGAGTGGCTGCGGAAGATTGACGATGTCGCCGCGGTTAAGAAGGTGGTCTACTTCGGGTTCCCCGGCAAAGGCGGCTTGTGTCTGAAAGCCCATCGCCAGGAGGCCGACCAATGCTGGCAAAACAAATTTCTTCATTCCTCTCTCCTTTTTCCGGCTTAGAGTTCTCTTGAACTATCGCCGCGATGAAGCGGTTCCCGCTCTAATCATTGCCGTTCTCAGGGCACTGCACTTTCACTCGTTCGGCACAATGGTCGTTTGCTAATTGCCCTAGTACTCCATGACTGAGGGGGTTTCCGATTGCCCTCGGCGAATTAGAGGACTCGCGAGAAACGCAGAAAATTCCCCAGGGAGAAAGTCCTGTTGTCTCGCGTGGTTGCGTCTACTCTTGGTATATTGCAGTCCGGGAGTGCAAAGGTTACTGGGTTGGGGAAGTAACAGATCGGTCACGGGCGGACCGATCTGGATCAGCTTCAAATGATCGCCAATATTCAGCATTTGCTTAGTAGCGCGGGAGCTTGGGCTCTGGTTCCGATCTTCTTAGTGGTCACGCTAGAGTCTTCGGCCTTTCTTGGTTTGCTGTTTCCAGGCGAAATGGTCGGTCTAATCGCGGGTGCCCTCGCGGCGACGCAGACCTTCTCTCCTTGGTCGGCTTTCGCAGCGGTAGGGAGTGCAGCGGTAATCGGAGATATCGCGGGCTATGCGCTAGGGCGCTACTGGGGACAGGCGGTGTTGGCCCGATGGTCCTTCGCGCGCCGGCAGTACGAGCGGCATCGCTGCCGGCTAGAATCCTACTTCGAGTTGTGGGGGACCGCGACCGTCCTCATCGGCCGGTTCATCGCCGTGGGCCGCGCCTTCGTGCCATTTGCCGCCGGTCTGTCGGAAATGCCTGCCCGTCGCTTTATGCCGATGGCAGTAGTCGCGGGTGTGCTTTGGGGCGGAGCGGTCGTTGCTCTGGGATATGTGCTGGGCTCCAACTGGCGGCTCGTCGAACGATGGCTGAGACCGCTTGGCGCCGGCATTTTTATTCTCTTTGCCTTGACCATTCTGATGGTCCTGTTGTGGAGATGGCTTGCTGCGCGACAGAGCGAAATCGCCGCCGCGTGGCAACGGCGGGCTCAGCGATACGGCATAGACCTCACTCCGTTTCTCGAGTTCATGCGGGCGCGCCTCTCACCCACGGGCTATTTAGGTCTTCATCTTACAGTCGGTTTGATCGTTCTCGCCGCACTGGCGTGGCTGTTCGGCGGCGTCACGCAGGATATCTTCGCCCAGGATCCACTGGTCGCCATCGATCAGCGGGTCGCCGTCTTCATCGCGCAGCACCACACGTCCGCGATCGACTCCGTTGCTTCCGCAATCGCCTTTCTCAGTGACTCTTGGTGGATGCTCTTTCTGGTCGCAGTCGCCGCGATTGGCTCGGCGCGTGCGGGCAACTTGACGCTCTCCATTGCAGCTGTGCCTGTTCCGGCCGGCGCGTATGGCCTGGCATTGGGACTGCAGTCGGTCTTCTCAACGTTTTCACCGCACGTACCGCAGCCCGAATTGGTACATGGCTTCGCGGGTTTTCCGAGTGTTACCGTTACCGCAGCAACCGCGGCCTATGGGATGGCGAGCTATAGTTTCGCAATGCAAAGCCAGAGTTGGCGTCTGCAGACGCTCAGCGCTGTGGCAACGCTCTATGTAATTCTTCTGATCGGGTTAAGCGCGCTTTATGCGGGAGAACTGCTCAGCGCGGCTATAAGTGGCTTTGCGTTGGGTGGCTGCTGGCTGGCGATTTGCCTTTTGGGGGGCCTCATCTTCGATCGATTACGTTCTTCCAGTGATTCGACGGTTTGCCTAGATCAACGGGGCCACTGAACCGGGGCAACAGACAGCGGCCTGTCGACCTCACTGGATGGAATCGTAACGGTGCGGCTTCCGATCGTGCGTGAGACATCGGGGCGATTCTAAGAGTGTGCGAGTCTGACTCCAATTTACTGACATTTGCTATCTCCTTTCCGGCTTACAGTTACTAGAGTTCAAATAAACCGTCTCCGCTCTGCGCATCCTCGCTGCTTCCGCTTCGCGTTGATTCCTCGACTTTGCTCGGAATGACAGGGGGGCGCTCTTTTTCTGTTATTCTGAGCGCCAGCGCACTAGGCGCAACGAAGTGGAGCTGAGCAAACGAGTCGGCGAGGTGCGCATAGGAGGTAGGATCAACGCGAAGCGGAAGCCGCGATGCCTCTGACTTGCGCGGCAACCTGTTTGAACCGGCAGGCTCTCCCCTGAACTAACTGTCGATCCGCTGGATTTTGTGAGCGGCATTTCAGACTCAGGCCACTAGCCGGTTTTGATTTACGTCGGCGACGCTGAAAAATAGCTGCGCTGAGCCCAGCGCGCGACATCCACCAAGCCGATCATCACTGGAACCTCGATCAACGGACCGATCACGGCAGCGAATGCCGCGCCGCTGTCGATTCCAAAAGTCGCCACCGCAACCGCGATCGCCAGTTCGAAATTGTTGGAAGCCGCGGTGAACGATAGCGTCGCGCATTGCGGGTACGTCGCTCCGACCCGTCTGCTCAATGCGAACGAAACGGCAAACATGACTCCGAAATAGAGAAGCAGCGGTACCGCGATGCGCACGACATCCAGCGGCATCTGAACGATCGCACCGCCTTTTATCGAGAACATCACGACGATGGTGAACAGCAGAAACGTCAGTGTCAGCGGGCTGATCTTTGGAATGAACCGTTGCCTGTACCAGAGTTTGCCCCTCGCCCTCGTCAGAACGTTCCACGATGCCAGGCCGGCGAGGAATGGGATGCCCAGGTAGATACCGACGCTCTCAGCTATCTGCCCGATCGTGATGTGCACGATCGCACCGCCGAGGCCGAGCCAGCGTGGCAGGATGGTGATGAACACGAATGCGTAAATCGAAAAGAACAGCACCTGGAAGATCGAGTTAAAGGCCACCAGCCCCGCACAGTAGTCAGCGTCGCCGTTGGCAAGGTCGTTCCAAACGATCACCATCGCAATGCAGCGCGCGAGCCCGATCATGATGAGTCCGGCCATGTACTCGGGACGATCGCGCAAAAAGACGATCGCCAGAACGAACATCGGGCTTGGCCCGATGATCCAGTTCTGCACCAGCGACAACGCGAGAATTTTCAGGTCGCGAAAAACATCGCCCAGTTCGTCGTAGTTCACCTTCGCAAGTGGCGGATACATCATAAGGATGAGGCCAACCGCGATTGGTATTGACGTCGTTCCGACGCTCATGCGATCGAACGCCCGCTTGATCCCAGGGAAGATCGCGCCGATGCCGACCCCTGCGGCCATCGCCAGAAAAATCCAAAGCGTCAGATATCTGTCGAGAAACGACAGCCTGCGCGCCGCCGGCGCCGTGACGAGTGTCAAACTAGCACTCATTTGTCGTTTCTCCTCTTAGCTGCATCTCCTGCGACAGCGAGAAAAGGATGTTGACCGCCCGTGAATATGAGATTTGACTGGATCGATGTTTCGATGATACTAGAAAGATCGTGATGAAAAAGCGCGTAGTCGAGCAGTTCAGCGCGCTGGGTCAGGAAGACCGCTTGGAGATCTTCCGCCTCCTCGTCCGCGCTGGACCGCAGGGCAAGTGCGTCGACGACATCAAGCGACGGCTCGAGATGCCGGGCTCCACGCTCTCCCACCACCTGGACGCGCTCACGCGCTCTGGTCTGCTCGGCGCACAGCGATCGGGGCGTTTCATCTATTATGCCGTGAACTGGCGGGAAACCGCGAACTTGATTCGCTTTCTGACCAAGGACTGCTGTGCCGAGATGCACACGAGGCTCACCGCCTTCGCAACCTCGGAAACGGCAGAGGAGCGGCAGAGTCGCAGCGCCTCGTGTTGTACGCGTGAACCGGCAGCTATCTCCCCTATCGTGCGTAGGGCCACGGCCGTGAGACGCTAGCGACAAGAAGCGGAGCGCTATCTGGCCATGCATCCTTTTCCTTGTGTCTCCGTCTATACATTGAACAAGGCAGTCGAGAGCGTCACCGGAGACAAACAATATGAAGCGCTTCCATGTACATGTCGCAGTCGATAACCTCGCCGATAGCGTATGGTTTACTCGGATTTGTTTGCTGCGAAACCAGACGTTGAGCGCCCGGATTACGCCAAGTGGATGCTCGCGGATCCTCGCCTCAATTTCGCGATCTCGTCGCGCGGCCATAAACCTGGCGTCAATCACCTCGGCTTTCAGGCCGAGGATGCGACAGAGTTGGCGGAGTTGGGCGAACGGGCGAGTCATGCTGCCGGAGCTCGGGTTCTCAAAGAGAACGAAGCCGAATGTTGCTATGCCAAGAGCGACAAATATTGGGTCCTCGATCCGCAGGGCCTCGCGTGGGAGCACTTTCACACCCTCGGAGAAGTGCCGATTTTCGGCGAAGACTCGACGATGACCCGAGCCGATGGGCAGGAAGCCGCCTGCTGTATCCCCTTGCATCAGAACAAGGGCTCCGCGGATCAACCGTCGGCTGGAGCATGTTGCGCGCCCACGGGGCGAGCAGCCGAGCGCTGCTAGTCGCTCATCGTTTGGAGGAACGCGAGGAAACTGCCGTGCAGAACGACGAACAAGTTTATTCCCGCTATCGGTCGCAGCTCCTCGCATTCATCAAGCAGCGCGTCGGTGACCCGGATCTGGCAGAGGACGTACTGCACGATGTCTTCCTGAAGGTTGTCGGCCGGCAGCAGTGTCTGAGAGAACCGGCCAAGATAACCGCCTGGCTGTACCAGGTGACTCGAAACGCCATCATCGACCGCCTTCGTTCAAGCAGGCCACACGCACAATTACTCCAAGAGATTGCTGACGACGCCGAGGAGCCCACAGCCGAGACCAGGCTAGCGAGCTTCTTGCGTCCGATGATCGAGGTCCTGCCCCAAATCTATCGCGACGCGGTAATCCTATCCGATCTCGACGGCGTGCCGTTAAAGCAAATCGCGAAACGCGAAGGAATAACCGTGTCCGCCATCAAATCACGTGTTCAACGTGGCCGGCGCATGTTGGAAGCCCTGCTGCATGATTGCTGCACGCTCGAATTTTCGCGGCGCGGAGAGGTTATGGATTTCTGGCCCAAGGCCCACAGCGGCTGTCGCTGCCACGATTCACAAGACCGTTCCTGCGCATTTGCACTCAACGACGGCTACATAAGCGGCGCCACGGCAGTCGAGCCGCGAGCCGCACTGAAAGGAGAGTAAGAGAATGGAAGACCGGGATTCCATAAAGGAACAGGTTCGGGAGCACTACGCACGCCAGGCGGAGCGCGTTCGCCGGAGCGGCGCCAAAGCGTCGTGTTGCGGCGGCGCGGCGACCTACTGCGGCGCTCCAATCACGCCGAATCTCGATCCAATCACGTCGAATCTATATCGCTGCGACGAGACTGCCGTTCTGCCCCCCGACGCCGTCGCTGCCTCCCTCGGATGTGGCAATCCGACGGCGCTTGCGGAACTGAAACCCGGCGAGACGGTTCTTGACCTTGGATCCGGCGGCGGAATCGACGTGTTGCTATCGGCCCGCCGCGTCGGTCCAACCGGCAAGGCTTATGGGCTGGACATGACCGAGGAGATGCTCGCTCTGGCACGCGAGAACCAGCGCAAGGCGGGAGCCCAGAATGTCGAATTCCTCAAGGGCGAGATCGAGAAAATTCCCCTGCCCGATAACTCCGTCGACGTGGTCATCTCGAATTGCGTCATCAATTTGTCAGCCGACAAGGACCGCGTGTTGCGAGAGGCGTTCCGAGTGCTGAAATCGGGCGGGCGTTTCGCGGTCTCCGATATCGTCGTGCGCGGTGAGATGCCCACGGAGATCCGGCGCCGTCTTGAGGCGTGGGCAGGCTGTATCGCCGGAGCGCTCGAAGAAATGGAGTATCGCGCGAAACTCGCCAACGCCGGCTTTGAATGCATCGAGGTCGAGCCAACGCGGATCTATTCGGCGGATCAGGCCAGGGAATTTCTCGCAGGAGATGCCGAAGGCGACAGGATCGCGCAAATCGCGGATGGCAAATTCATGAGCGCATTCGTGCGGGCGCGCAAACCGGTCTGAAGAATCGAAGACCGGTGCCAGACCGAGTACCCCATCGACAGGATCGACACCAAGCGGAACCATCGCCTCTAAATCCAGAAGCCTGAGAGCCTTCGCTGTCCTGACTCTGATGCGATGCAATCCGTACCTGATCCTCGACGGAAAGACCGGCTGGCGTGACAGGTGAAAGTGAACTTCTGCAACGGCTCCATCCGGAGCCAGGGGAGGTGTAGAGTACGTCAAACAACGTGGCATCCCAGCGTCCGCCGGAAGCATTTCCCTGCAGAGGATCCCGACCGTCGCGTACGACCCGCCAAGCATCTCCGATGTAACGAACTCGGTCGAAGGCATCCAGTGCGTCGAGCAGTGCGGGATCGCGTGGCTTGCGTGCTCCCGGCATCGCAGTTCAAGCCCGGGTAATCATAGATAGGCGCCGGCGTCGAGGCGTTCGACAACCGCGAGAACTTCCTGAGTGCGGTCCGCGATGATCAAGTCGATGGCGCGTTCGATGATAAGCAGCGGATGTTTCGCATGAAGCCATAGCCGCGTCTCTGCTGGCGCGGCCATCGGTGACCTGTCCGGTGGCGTGCCCGGCACGGTGGCAGCGTGGAGCCGCTCGCGGAGGGAGCGATCGTTCTGCCCTTATGATGGCATCGGCGCGAATAGGTTGACAACGCCTATGCACGCTCGACACTGGCTAAGGATGGACCATTGTAGTGATAGTCCTGGCGACACGCCTGCATCAGCGCGCGCATATCTTGCCGAAGTTCC
>WNFC01000441.1_pt1 | contig 41051 bp, 46 predicted proteins | sample 5400541 | NCBI WGS metagenome assembly WNFC01 (sample SAMN13153342, study PRJNA577476) | soil metagenome | isolation source: 120 cm saprolite under Douglas fir tree site 2 hole 2 replicate 1 | place: USA:California | collected 2015-04-18 | reverse complement strand
GCAACTTGAAAGAGAGGAATCTCTCGGATACGGACGCGAAGGCGATCATTCACGACGTTTTCGTCCAAGGGATCATGCCGATCCGCCTGCTGCCCGAAGCGTCCAACCTCTACTTTGAGCCGTTTGTGGATGAGTTCCGCCCCAGGAATGCTTGGAGCCTGCATAACGCCTTCACGGCTGTAGCAAAGGAAATGCCGATTACGACCCGGATGCCTGCCATTCAGGAACTCGGAAAATATTTCGGCATGACGAACGGTACCCAAGGCTGATTCTTAGTCTCTTACCGAGCCCGCTCATGTAGCCATCTGTGATTTCCCATCCTTTCCCGCAAGTTTTCTTCCTGGAGTCAAACGAATGAACAACCTATGGAGACCTACGCTCACTACGAAAGAGGCTACGGCTATCTGCGGCTCATTGAGTAACCCGAGCAAGATGCCTGGCCACGGCTATGCGCTGCCGGCGTCTCGGTGCCGCATCGGCAGCCTCTTGCAGCTGATGCCGAAAGCCATTTGCCACCATTGCTACGCCCTGCGCGGCCGGTATCAGTTTCCAAGAGTCAAGGCAGCGATGGAGAAGCGGTTCTCCAGCCTGTCCGACCCGCGCTGGGTTGATGCGGTAAGCACGCTTATCTACCGCTCGGGAGATCGGTACTTCCGTTGGCATGATTCCGGCGATTTAAAGGATCTGGAACATCTCCGACAGATCGTCCGGGTCTGCCTGAATCTCCCCCGAGTCAAGTTCTGGTTGCCGACGAGGGAGTATCAGACGGTCGAGGCCTATCGGCGAATGGGCGGAGAGATTCCGCCGAATCTCTGTATTCGTTACTCGGCGCACTTGGTGGACGGTCCGCCGCCACTGCACTACGGGCTGCCGACGAGTGCGGTGTCCTCTGCCAAAACCCGTACTTCTTCCGAAGCGCATGTATGTCCTGCACCCAGGCAGAACAACGCTTGCGGCAGCTGCAGGGCCTGCTGGGATCCGACGGTCAAATTGGTGAGTTACCACCTGAAATGGGCATCAGCCGAATTCAGCCAAGGTGGACGATACCGGCATGACGAAAGGTGAACGATGATGCGCTCTAAGGTGGACTTCCAAGTTGTTAATCACGGCACCCTTTATCTGCTCTATCCAAACACGCTTCGGGCTAAGCAGTGGGTGAAGGACAACCTGAAGGATCACATGCAGTACGGCGGTGCCTCGGTAGTCGAACACCGCTACATCGCCGACATCATCGACGGAATACAGGCGGATGACTTGGACGTCGCCGTCTCCACAGCCCTGCTCCCTAGTTGACCAGATTGGAAGCAACAGTCTAAAAGCGGCAAGACGAGACGATCGGCCAAGAACGATTCCGGCCGCTGCCCAACGCGCCAGCGGCCTCTTTTTTCCTAAAACAAACAACAACTCACCTTGATTATTTAAAAGATATTTTCATGTTTGAACATTTTTTAATTCGCCTGTTAAACGGGCTGCATCGGCCCGGACGCCCCATCCCAAGAGGACGTGACTTGGTGTTGGGGATTACGGAAACGACAGAGCGCCGGGAGCCGGTAATCTTTCGGGAAGCACTGCGTTCGATGCACCTCGGGATCATAGGGCTCTCCGGAGTGGGCAAAAGTTATCTTTTGGAAAATCTCATCCGACAGGATATCGATCATGGCACTGGTTTTGTAGTATTTGACGTGCACGGAGATTTGGCGGACAACATTCTGTCGTACTTGGCCGAGATAGCCCACGAAAATCACGAACTGCTGCGCAAAGTCGTCGTCATAGAACCCTTCGACACGGTTGCAAGTATCGGTTTCAACCCTTTGGAGAGAACGGAGGGATCGACGGCGCATTTTCAGGCGCAGGAGCTGGCGCATGTATTGCGCTCGCGTTGGGAGGCGAAGAGTTTCGGGCCACGAAGCGAGGAACTTCTGCGCAATGCGCTTTACACATTATCGGAACATAATTTGACCCTGCTTGAATTACCGGCATTGCTTACCGACCAGGATTTCCGCATGAAACTCGTCGAGACTCTGGAGGACGCAGCCGTGGTGGAGTATTGGACGAATCGATACGGTAGGCAGAGCGCCGGGATGCAAGCGATGTACCGGGAGCCCGTGCTCACGCGAGTGTCGAGTTTTCTTTCAGATCCGCAGATTCGAGCGATTGTGGGACAGGGGCGGAGCACGTTTTCCTTCGAGGATGCGATCAGGCAAGGACAATGGGTAGTCGTAAATCTTTCGAAAGGAAGATTGGGAGAAAACTCAGCAATTTTGGGAAGCCTGTTTTTCACGAAATTAGAGCTTGCCGTGTTGGCCCAGGCCCGGATCGCACAAGAATATCGAAGGCTCTTTGCCGTCTACGCAGATGAGCTGCAAAATTTGGTGGGAACAAACGTGGCAACCTTGATCGCGGAAGCGCGGAAGTACCGGGTGAGTATTACGACAGGCCAGCAGTTTTGGACGCAGCTCAGCCCGAGCATGCGGGCGGCAGTCTTGGGTATGGGCGCGCGGGTCTTCTTTAGGCTCCATTACCACGATGCGGCGGAATTAGCGGGTGAACTCCATGCGTCGAGAAGAGCATGGTACACCGAAATTCTAACGCGTTTGCCAAGAGGCGAAGGCATTTTCCGGGATAGCGGGGGTTTCCCGGTGCCGTTTAGAGTGATATCGCATAGACCTTCTGAGAGTTCGGGTGAGGAAATTGAGAGCGTTCGGGCTCATTCGCGCCTGCTCCATTGCAAAGATCGGGATGAGATCGAGAAGGAGATTGCGGAGCGGCACTTAAAGAGATTCGAACCATATGAAGCGATGCCGTGATTGTAATACTGTCTCGTCTGACAGTGCAGACTATTGCCGGATTTGTAGATCAACCTTCGGGGTGAGGCTGTGCCCGCAAGGGCACGTAAATGGCAGGTTTGATCTGTATTGCTCCCAATGCGGATCGGAGGATCTTTCGCGACCGCATCGGAGAGTCTCGAGGGAATTTATAGGTTTTGTGGTATGGGCAGTCGTGCTTTCTGAAGTGGCACTATTGACCGAATGCGTGTACTACCTGTTGCAACGTATGTTGAAGGGGTAGATTTCTCCTATTCGAATACCTATTCAGGTACCTATACAGGGTATGGAAGAGTTGTTCAGGGCAGGAATGGCTTGCTTAAGCGGAAAGTTTAGGACTCGCAGTGGTGAATATATGTATATCGTCAGGTCTAGCACACATTATGGGGATACGTTTACGACAACAGGACATAAAGCTATTGGAATTCCTGGCTGATGATTTCTTGGTGCTGTCGAGAAGGCAGATCCAAGAACTGATACCGCGTAAGGAGAGGCGAACGCTTCAACGGCTTGCGATCCTTATCAAAGAAGGGTACATCTGCAAAACAGATCCAGTTGTCGACTTCTCCGGACGGCTGGTCTTCTATTACATAGGAGATAGGGCGGCAGAGGCACTCGAGCGAGAACGAGGAAGTGTTGTTGATCGTAAGCGGCAGGCTCGGCAGCTTGCGGACGGGCAATCGAAACATACCTATCTCCTCAACTGGATTCACATACGCTTTTTGAAAGGGCTAGGCGAGTATCCTGATTTGGAATTGACTGAATGGATATCGCACGATCACGCATACTGGGAAGGCAGAGGGTACAGAGGCCTGCAGCCCGATGCGTACATGGAGTTCGTCAGAAACAAGGAAAGGTTCTCATATTTCGTGGAGGTGGACAGAGGAACGGAAAAGGGCAAATCGATCAGGCAAAAGATCGGAAGATACGAACGCTACCGACGCTCCAAACGAGTTGAGGCGGGAGGCTGTACTCGCATCTTATTCATTACTGAAAAAGCCGCTCGGGCAAAGGCCCTGTTAACATTGTTTCCATCCGATGCTTTCCTGGCGGCAACCGCCGAGGAGGTCCGGCGCCGTCCATTGTTCGATGCATATTGGCGGGCCAATGGCGGGGAGATGGTGGCGTTGAGTACTCCCTATGGGAGTGGGGTCGCCTCGAGAGACACGCCACCTTCCAGTCCCGACATATCCTTGACGAGCGTTGCCGGGAAACCTAGTCTCGCCTCTTTGCCGCCGATACCGGATCCGCCGTCGCCTCCGGTTCTTCCAACAACTATCCGCCGTAGCACCGGGGAGACCAGGGAGGGAGGTCAACGCTCATACCGCGTGGCTGTGGTCGGGCGTATATTCGTGTGCCTCACCTTGTTTGTCGTGGGAATCCTGATCGCGTTGGCATATCGCCTGAGTTGTTTATAGTAGGCGCGGTTGCACTGCCTCTAGTCTCACGAATTCCTCGTACGCACCATTCATCCCATGAATCAATGCCAACTATATATTTTTAAGCGTCAAGTTATCTAGCTTAGGATGAATGTCGTTTTCCACGTAACTCCATCAATGAAAACCTTGCCATCACCAACCATAGTAGACAGTCTGCCGGGATTCCTCGACTACATGACCGCCGAGCGCCGATTCTCCCCCAAGACCATCAAAACCTACCGCGAAGCGGTCACGTACTTTACGCGGCAGGTCGGCGATCTCCCTCTCGGCAGTATTGTCCTCAACCACTTCATTTCGTTCAAGGCCCGCATGGCCGAACGCCGCGTGGGGGAGTCTCGCATTGCCGTCATCGTGAACGCCATGAAATGCCTTCTCGTCTACGCCCGGGATGTTCTGCAACTTCCCATTCTCGACTTGGGCGCCATTAGAGTCCCCAGGGCGCCGCGGCGGCAGGTGTCGTATCTCACCGCGGATGAACTCGAAACGTTCCTGGCGGCCATTCCCCTGCGTACGTGGACCGGCAAAGCCCGACTCTCCGGGTTTGGTTTCCGGACCTTGGTGGAGACACTGGCAGCAACGGGCATGCGTATCTCGGAAGCCCTGTCGCTCGACCGCGACTCTATTAATTGCGAGCGGAAAGAAGCGGTCATTATCGGCAAAGGCAATAAACAGCGAACGGTCTTTTTCACCGACCGGGCTCTGGAGTGGATCACCCGCTACCTGGATCTCCGTGGTGATTCCAATCCCGCCCTTTTCGTCACGCTCAAAGGCAAGCGCTTGAGTATCGACGCCGTCGAACCTATGTTTCGACGCCATACGAAATGGGCCGGCCTGGAGAAACACGTTACGCCGCACTTGATCCGCCATACCACGGCCACGACGCTTCTCCGCAATGGGTGTCCCATCGGCTTTATCAAGGAGATTCTCGGACATGCAAACCTGGAGACCACCTGCCGCTATTATTTGGGAATTATGAGCCAGGCGGACACGAAAAAAGCGCATCAGGCATACTCACGATTTGACTCGCTCCCAAAGAGCAGTTAGTGCGCACTCCTCGTTTGCGGAATCAAGAAAGCGCCTCCCGAGGCGCTTTTGTTGTTGAGCACGAATATCATGCAGGCAGCGACTTATATGTAATACGCATAGTTGACAGACTGCTCGCTGTCCGTACAATAAAAGTAAGTTTTTATTAATCTTGCCGTGCGGTTGCCATGCGTGCACGACGAGGGCATTTTCAGCGAACTTTCCGATTCCTACTATCCACGTCTCAGGCCCAACTATCAGCCCCGGAAATCATACGATCAACGGGGTCTCCGCGTTTCGTCGGGCCTGCGACCACGTTCATTGTTTGGCATAACTAAGGCAAAAGAGGTAGTTATCCGATTTCCCGGGCAGACAATGACATGATAGGTGGATATTCTCTTCGGAAAGCTGCGCGGAAACATGCCCTACGGTCGTTCACGAATGCTGCGCCGCGCGGCAAGCAGCAGAGGTATGTCAAATCAGTTTTTGTATGCGCTGCCGTACGCTGGCGAGAGCAACACCCCGCTGACCCAAGCGGCAGACGTGCCAGTTCAACCCGGCAACAGCGATGGAATGTCCCATGGAAAAGGGTCTCCCACCATCCGCGAGCTCCTGCCGTACTACCTTGCTTATGCGGAATACGAATGGCGCCTCTCGCAGAACACCCTCCGCACCTATGCCGACGGGATCCACCGGGCGCTGCAGGCACTCGGAGACATCCGGCCACAGGAGTTAGATCAGCAGAAAGTACTTGCCCTCAAGGCAGATCTTGCGTCCCGTGCGGGCGCATCCCGGGTAAAATCGGTCATTAACGCACTGCGCAGCTTCCTGCGTTTTTGCCGGCTCGGCGTAGGGCTGGAGGTGTTAGATCCCAAGTTCATCCGGCCCCCACGGGTACCCCGTAGAGAGGTAGTGTTTCTTACCCCTGAGGAAGTTGAAAAGTTTCTCTCGGCCATCCCGGTATTCAACGCCAAGCGACGGTTCGACCTTAAATGGCTCGGCTTCCGAGCTCTGGCAGAGGTGCTGCTTGGCACGGGGATGCGGATCTCTGAAGCGCTCTCCATCAAGCGTGCCGCGGTCAATTTCGAGACGGGGGAAACCCGCATTGTGGGCAAAGGTAACAAGGAACGGACCGTATTCTTTACGCCGAGAGCGCTTGGCTGGCTCAAGGAGTTTGCCAATCACCGCTCTGATAGTTCAGAGTGGCTCTTTGTGCTGCCCAGCGGCAAGCGGCTCTTGTACAACACGGTGCGCGGATGGTTTATGCAGACTCGCGCCCGGGCGGGACTTTTGAAAAACGTCACGCCTCATATCATGCGGCACACCATGGCGACGACCCTTCTTTTCAACGGTTGCCCGATCGGGTTTATCAAGGAGATCCTGGGCCACGACAACCTGGAAACAACCTGCCAATACTACTTAGGGGTGGATAAGAAGGCTGCTAAAGAGGCGCATCGCAAGTATCTGAATTTCTAGTTACCACGTACAGCATCCGCGGCAGCTCCTACTCGCTTGCGAGCTGCCAGCCTTTGTCGGTCTTCACCGCAGCAATCACTATTGTCTTTAGCGCTTCGTGGTAGAAGGCCGCGCCGTACTTTTGAATGAGGGTGGCGCGGTCCCACGTCTTGAACGCCTTCAAGGCGGGGCCGGATGCGTCGAATCTCTCACCCAGCACATTCGTTTCCCATTTCCAGGTGAACTGGACGCTGGCGCGCCCGGTGCCAGTCATGGTGACGTTTGAGACGGTGACCAGCTTTCTTTCCGCGAGCGGAACCACGTAGGCCTCGGTGCCGTCCTTCTCCTTGAATTGCTTTACTCCCGAAATCTGCTTCAAGAGCTCTTCCCCTTTGGGTGTGAGCGCGACGGGGGCGGTCCGACCTTTGGTCTTCTCCAGCTTCACGACCCCAGCTTTCTCCAGCAAACGATAGTGCGGGTCACCCGGCTTATCGTCCATGCTGGGTACCACCGCGCCGGTGTGAAACTTGACCGTGGCTGGCCCTTGGGCCTTGAGAACCTCGACGGCGAGGTTCGTGGCTTCCTGGGTTGTGAGTACCTGGCGGCTTTGGATCAGATAATATACCGCCACGCCAACGATGCCGACGACGAACGCCACAACCAGCAGCAACGGCACAACCGAGGAATGTTGCTTTTCCATCTCGATTTCTTGTTCGAACATAACGCTCCTCGCTTCAATGTGACCAGACCCAATTATCGGTGTGGTCTTGTGAGGCCGGGTGCCACTGTTCCAGCGGGGAGTATACCCGATAAAACCGGTCGAATGGAGAACGACACTCTTTGTGCTTTTCAGCACCCCCGGCGTCGCGAGAATAGGCCACTCTTGACTGAAAGGGGGCTCATCGAAAATATCTAAGCTTTATGTCGATGGATCATTTCTTTTTAGATTTTGTTTTCGGCTGTTTCAATGATGGTTTTTCCTCATTCTTATGCGGATATGAGTGAAAGTGCCAAAAAGAACCACGTATGTGTTTCTTTTATATACATTTTCCTCTAAACAAGCCACTACACGAAACAGTGCAGAAGTCAAATATCTATGAGTCGGTACGGACGTCGTGCAGTAAGGTATGGATTCGGGAGAGTGTGCGGGGGTCGAACCTCGAACTCTTTCGCAGCTATACCGTATGAATCGGCTATCAGCCGTTAGTGTTGGTCGAGGGACTGTAAAGCTCGATCCGTTCCAAGAACGTAACTTGGTTCTATTTCAGGGCAACGATAAGCATACAACGGTCAGTCCTTTTTGGAGTGGCCGTTTTATGTTTCCTAATATTTCTGCCGGGGCGATTGTCCCGGTCGTGGCACAGCCGGTGGCGCATCCATTTGGGGCAGATCCTGAGCGCCAGGCGACACTCCGCGAGCTCATGCCGTATTTCCTCGGCTACGGCAAGGTCGAGCTTCGCTGGGCACCGGGGACCCTAGAAAAATACGAGGATGCAATGGGTTGGGTCATTCGCTGGCTGGGGGATATCCCGCCCGGGCGCATCACGCAGCAGCATATCCTCGTCATCAAAGCCCAATGCGCTAGGCGCAATCACGGTCCATCTAGGATCGCGCATATCCTTGCGGCGCTAAAGGCCTTCTTACGTTTCTGCCAGCTCGCCGTGGGGCTCGAGACCATGGATGTTAAGCAGATCCGCCTGCCTCGCATTCCTAAACGAGAGGTGCAGTTCTTGACTCCTGACGAAGTTCAGCAATATGTCGCAGCAATTCCTCTCCGGAAGGGGCCGCGCTCGTATGACGTGGACTGGCTCGGTTTCCGAGTACTCGTGGAGGTGCTCCTCGGCACCGGAGCGCGGATATCCGAGGCACTGTCGCTCAAGCGCACGTCCATCAACTTCCAGACTGGGGAGGCGACGATCATCGGCAAAGGCAACAAAGAGCGCGTACTCTTTTTCAGCCCGCGGGCCCTCAACTGGGTTAAGGAATACCTAACCCGGCGCAAGGATCAGGGCGAGGCCCTTTTAGTAGTGGGCCGGCGTGGAAGACCCATGAGAGTTCAGGCGGCACAAATTCGGTTCAAGAGATTCCGAGCAATGATCGGCTTCCCGAAACCCGTGACCGCGCACATGCTGCGGCACACCGTGGCGACGACGCTTCTATTCAATGGCTGCCCCATCGGGCATATCAAGGACATCTTGGGCCACGACCGCCTGATCACGACCTGCAATTTCTACTTGGGGGCGGATAAGCGGGCGGCGAAGAAAGCACATGGAGATTTCCTGGATTATGAGAGGGGAGAGTGAGCCTTGACGAAGCTTCAACCAGCACTAATATGAGTACAGATTAACGCCTACCTTACGAGGTAGAGCCACGGTTGGTGAGACCGTGGCTCTCTTCGGAGGGCGGCGGGTTCAAACTTGACCCGGTGGCTATCGGCGATGGCCGTTCATACCGCGACAACAATGTGATCGCTCGGCCGATGCACCGATAGATTCCGTGTAGCCGACCATCCAGGCGTGATTCCGTCGAATCGCAATGCCGTTCGGCCACTTCGGCCGCTAGCCCACTACAACACGGGTGTTCCGGATTCGACACGACCGTGGCAGAGCCGCTATTCGTTGACGGGCCGCGGCAGCGTCCGTAAGATGAGGCGACCGGAAAGCTAGGCATCTCTTAGTGATCGGCCAGACCAAATTGGAAACGGTGTCTGTAGCGGTTTCAAGCGGTTACGAGCTGTAAAAGGGGCATTTTGGAGGGTGCAGAGCGGTTTTGTGCGATGATTTTGTGCGACGATTTGTGCAATGTTTATGGTTGCCGTTCCGCGGTGGGATAGCAGACATGGCGACACAATTATTGAGCATACCGTTCCGCAGCGAACTAATCCATTGCGCCGCGTAAGTCCCCCATTTGCAAGCAATGCTCGCATGAGTATCCCGTCAATTCCACAAGACAAGCAAGCTGCCGATCAGCGCTATCGGCATGGCGACGATGCCGACTTTGAAGAATTCCCAGGCAGTGATCTCAACCTCTTCACGCCGAAGAGAAATGAGCCAGAGAATCGTCGCGAGTGAACCCGTCACCGAGAGATTGGGACCCAGATCGACTCCGATCAGGATCGCATGCGCCACGACGCTTGTTTCCTGCGCGTGCCGGATCGCGGCACCGCTCATCAGACCGACGGGCAAATTATTCATTCCATTCGAGAGTAACGCTGCTACAAGAGCCGCTGTTCCTTTGGCTACCCAGGTAGTAGTCTCTGCAAGTCCCCGCAGTCCCGCGAGTCCCAAACGCAGCAGACCCGCATTCTGCAATGCTTCTACGATGACGAAGAGTCCAGCCACCAAGGGCAGCACGGACCAGGACACCCCCTTCGCGACCTTCAGCGGAATGCTTCGATCTCGCCATGCCACGACAGCAGTGGCGAAGATGGCTGCGCAGCAAGTCGGTGCACCCAACGAAAGCCCCAGGACCGAGGATGAGACGAGCGCCGCCGCCGCAATGGCTAATCCCACAAGAGCGAATTTTCCTTCCGTTGAAAGCAATCCCTGCTTCACTTCGCCCCGCATTTCTCCACGGAGTTCGTTGCGTGAAACCCACCGCAAGCATAGGAACGTGAGCAGAATGGAAGTCGAAGCAGGAAAAAGAAAAATTCGCAACCACACCCCAAGTGGGGGCATGTGCTGGTCAAAGACGACAAGGTTGGCTGGATTAGAAATTGGAAAAACAAAACTCGCTGCATTCGCAATGAACGCGCAAGCCAGCAGGTATGGTTTGGGATCAACCTTGGCCCTGCGGACCACAGCGAGGACGGCGGGAGTCAGAACTACTGCCGTCGCATCGTTCGAAAGAAGCGCGGTGACGAGCGTACCAACCAGATAGATGAGGACAAACAATCGCCCTGGCGACTTTCTTGCGTGCTGCGCCGCCACATCGGCCACCCAGTCGAAGACTCCTTCCTCCCGTGCCAATTCAGCGAGAATCATCATCCCCGTCAGGAAGAGATAGACATCCAATCCTTCGTATACCGCATGAGCTGCCTGGGGTAGTGGAATCAAGCGAGTAAGGACAAGGAGAATTCCCCCTCCACAAGCCCAATACGCCTCCGCAATACGTCGCGGACGCAAGAGCATGCACAGGATGCTGGCAAGAGAAATTGTCCAGATTAGAACTGTCGAAACCTGAGCAGTCTGCATTGAATGTGACTAGCTCCTGTCATTGCGCAAAGGCTTCCTTTTCTGTTGTGGCTTTAATTTCAGGACCGGATGCAAAGGTGGCGGCGGGATCATAGAGGGTTTCAGGGACGGCGAACCAGAGCAATGCAAAAGCGAGCAAGGCAATACTCGCTAAGCCGAGAAAAGACGCTCGGTATCCGAGATGCTGAATCAACAGCCCGCCGAATGTTGTGCTCGCAGCAGCCCCGATGCCAACCATAGTCGCAAGCGATCCCGCAGCTAAGTTGAAGCGGCCTGTCCCCTGAGTTCTGTCTTTGACAACCAGGATCGAGACAATACCGAATATGGCGTTCGCTACCCCGTCGAGCGTCTGGATGGCAATCAATGCTCCCGCAGCATGTGTAAGGGTGTAAAGAACTCCGCGTATCGGCAGGACACCGAAGCCGAGAAGCAAGAGTGATTTTCGTCCTTTTGAAGCAGCACGTTTCCCAATCCAAGCCGCAGTGACCGCTATCACAAGCTGCGTCACGATAATGCACGCGGACATGAACGGCGCCGCGGATTTCGGGCTGCCCTTCGATAGCATCTCGCCCAACTGCGGTAACATCGCAGCGTTGGCGAAGTGAAAAAGAAACGCGGTTGCGAGGAAACAAAGAAGAATACGGTCCTTGAGCAGTGAGGACAATCCCTTCGCCTTCGCCTGGCATTTTTCTTCAACTGCTCCTCGCGCTTGGGCATAGTCGATTTGCTTTGGATCAACGGCAAAGAGAGACACTGCAGCGGGGATGGCCAGCAACGCGGCAATCATGAAGATCGCGCGATACCCAAACTTGTAGCTGACGTAGGCGATCAGCAGCGCGGTAAACACGTTGCCAGCGGAGTTGAATGCCTGATTTTTTCCGAACTGCTTGTCAAAAGCACCGGCCCCAACAATCCCGAGTGTGATAGCCGCGACTGCGGGCGCTAGAAACGCTCCTGAACCACCGATGAGGAACTGTGCCGAATATACCGAGATCGGGCTGAGACGCCACATGAGGAGGATCGCCCCAGCAACCAGCACACCGAGACTCACCGCCAGCATCGTCCGTTTGCGATGCACTGAGTCGATCACTGCTCCCGCCGGAGTCTGCATCGCGACCGTGACCAATCCTCCGAAAGTCAGAGCGTACCCGACACGCCCCGGATTCCATCCGCTCGAAGCAAGGTAGGCCGCCAAAAATGGGCCAAGGCCAGTTTGTACGTCGGCCAGGAAAAAGTTCAGCAATTCCAGTGATCGCAGACTCCGCCGCCTCGTTTGGATTGGATCGGTCACGGAATACCTAGTTCCTGCAACATTTCGCACATAGATCCCTTGTGCACGGCACTCGCCAACGCAAGTCGTGGCAAATCTGCGCCATGTGCGGATGGCGGATCGTCTTTGCTGCGCATTTTCAGCGACATGAGTCAACTGGGTAGCGGGGGTAGGTCTTATGAAACTCAGATAAAGCGTCCGGTGGTTGACACAACGTCCGCATTTCGACTGGCTTGGGATTTCAACTGGCCTCACAGAATCCCGACGAGACACGACCGCCTCGCGGGGACAGGCCCCTCAGTTTGACAGACGGCATAGGTCTGCCTAGAATCACTTGGTCTGCTCAAAGAGTAGATAGCCATCGGTGGAGGAGCAATGGCTTCTGGGCAACGCCCCAGGAGAATTGCGCCATGACCACCGCAGTCACCAGCCCGAGACGCAAACCCCGATTCAGAGACCTCAAAGAAGACCCAAAGGAAGAATTCAGAGAAGAGGTGTCGGCCCTGCTGAGTGAAGGACTCACGAAAGAAGAGATCATAGGGTGGCTAGACAGCTTCTTTGACGCGCAGCTCCGGGTAGCGTCCGTAGAAGACCAGCTTTCAAACGCTTCGGGGCCAGGGGGCCAGGCGCGGGAAAAGCGGGTCCAGATTATCGTGCGTACAGCTTGCCGCCTTGCACGCGCATCTTCTCTTCCACCTGCTTGCCGTCGAAAGTGTACCGGAGGATATAGTCGTTACCATCCTCAACTACTTTGCCAGACATGGGCGACAAAGCTACTTTCTGAAGTATGCGTATGGTCGGCGCGGTACGGTCGTCGAGCTGTTTTTCCTTTACTGTGATATCGAGCTGAACGTTGATAGGAGGTCCAGGCATTCCTTCGCGTAGTAGTTCGCCCCAAATGTGCTCGGTGACTACTTTATCCATGCCAGTCATTCTAGCGTAACTCTGGGTAGCGTCGTAACAGCCCGGCCTTCAAATGTGCCGGTGTCCTGGGGCGATGACTTTAATTCACCCTGTGCGTATTTCCGCCAGTGCCTGGAACAGCCGAAAGCTCATCTGCTGCCACGGATATTTGGTTACGGCGAACTCAACATTCGACGGACCTCCGCGAGATCCCATCAGGCAGTTGATAAGCATGATGCCGTTGAGCCGCCGCAAGGGGGAATCTGGAGGAGTGGATTTCATGTCGTCACTGAACTCATTGGCCCCCGATTCGCACATACCGTATAGGGCGTCGCTATCGCTGTGGATGACCAGAACGTTGATCGCGCCTTTGATATAGCAGCTCTCTTTGCTGATAGCTACTTCGGCAATTTGCCGCCATGGTGTTTTCCCTTCCTTGGGAACCGTGTCACCGACCCTGACAAGCTCGAACTCGGGCGCGTTGCGCTCCGCCTGCTCGTCAAGATCGTCTTGCTCCTTCCGGTTGAAGTGCTTCACCTCGGCATAGAAACTCTCTCCACGCAATGTGACGAAGAGATCGGGCTTGTCGCGCATCAGGACGTCGCCGTGTTCAAGGAACATCAGCGCGGTGATGGCTTCGGAAAGGAAGTTGAGAACCTGGCTCGCGTTGCCAGAATTGTTGCGGACCGTTTTCTCGTACGCATCTACGTTGAGCCCGCCCGCTGCCCGCAACCGCATGACATAGTAATCGATGGCTTTCGCCAACATCAAATTTGCACATTGTTCACTCGTATCAATCTCGTTATCAATCTTCTGCATGATCCGTTCAGCCCAATGGACAGCAGCGTCAATGACCTGCACGCAGTACGGGGTGGTTAACTGGCTTTGCCGGGAGAATTGACAATCGGCATCGAGTGACGCTCGTTCTGGGCAGGCTTCCTCACGCAATAATGCGAGACATGGTAGTCGTAGCACAGTTCGCAGAAGGAACCCCCGCAACACTCCATCTGGCAATCAGAACAGATCGCAGTACCACAGTCGGAGCACTTCTCCACGGCAGGCTTACCGCATGGCGTTCCTGTGTCGCTGTCACTTCGTACGTATTCGATTTGACAGTAGGGATTCATCGAGATTCCGTAGAATATGTCTCAGGTTGGTTTAGTCAGACGAAGAATAAAGGCGAATCCGACACCCAAGGCGATGGTGCCGACCAAAAAGTACCAGAGGACTGGTAGTCCAACGAGAAAGATGGTCAGACTTCCAATCGTGAACGTTAGCCCAGCGAACCCTGCTCCGACAGGAATCTTGTGTATGGTTATGCCGGGATGAAAGCGACCGTTTTTCATGCTGCTGGCTCTTGAGCCTTCACGTCCAATAATCCCACCAATTCCTCCAAACTCCAAACGTGATCCGACAGGCCAGCGGCCATAGCGGGCGTGATCTTCAGCGTTTTGTGAATCCGCCCAAAATTGTAGTACATGGCATACCTACGTCGCTGTCACTGGATACGTACTCGATTTGGCAAGAGGTATTCATCCGCAAACGGGATTCAGCTTACGGCCAGTGCGTTTTGCCTCTATCTTTCCATCCACTGTGGTCGGGTTGCGGAGTGTCATTTACCGCACGGCGCAATGTCGGCTGGTGGTCATCTTCGGCTTCCCCGTCTGCCAACAGAAGAGGGGCTGCTACACGCAACGCCTCAACTTCTTTTTGCAGCCTCGACACCTCAAGCTCTTTCTGTCTCAGAACTTCATAAACGTCTCTCATGCGCAAGCACCTTCAAGGGCAAAATAACAGCTCAGAGTAGCAGGTCTTCGAGCGACGAATCCAGTCAGCCGAAATTGTGGTGGTGTCTTAAATAACGTGTTACTGCTATTCCTTGCAGCCCCATCCGAGGAGCAGCCAAACCAATGCGGAAGCGAAGCTAATAAAAGATAAGACCGAAACAACGGTCCAAGGTCTAGTAAACATCGACGGAGAAAACATCGCAATCGGCAGCATGAAAAGCAGGGAGAGAAGGCTAGCGAGACCCAGTAGGAGCAAGATGTTTTCGATAGCCCCAAGCATTATGCGACCGCCCCCTGCGGCAAGCACAGATTGTACCTAGTTAGTCAGCCGAAAGAAGGTCGGCAACCGTCCAAACGTGATTAGTAAGGCCCGCCTCCATCGCGGGTGTAACTCTGAGGCTCGAATGAATACGGCAGAAATTGTAATACGCGAAATGCAGACGACGGCGGCTTTCAAGTGGGACAGCTTCTTGCTGAAAGCATTCGTCAGGCGCGTGAATCTGCGAAGCTGCATCCGCATGGTGAGGTTCTGCCGCTCGACGAAGCTAGTCGAAATGTGCTTAGGATCAGGGTTGCCAGTCCGCACCTTGGATATAACCTCGACGATTGGGGAGTACCTCCCAGCGGAGTCATGCTGGCCATAGTCGCCAAACAATTTGACCAGTTGAGCGAAGTCCACGTCCAGGCCGAACGCAAGAGGGACGCCTTCCGTGTAGTGGCGCAGACCGTCAGTTGTGATTTGCACGCGACTGGCGACACGGTTATACAGGTCCCAAAGAAACGTGCTGGCAACTTCGCGGTGTCGCTTCCCGATGATGAACGAAGGAATCAGTTTAGTTTCCTCATCAATCGCCACGTAAACCCACTGGTCGCCCAGGTCGGGCGATTCGTCTTTGCGAACATGACGCGCTTTCTTTTGAACGAACGTCCAGATTTCATCAATTTGCAAATACCTAGGGTGCAGATCGCGCATTCGGGAATCCATCAGGTGAGCACTGCGCTCGCCCGCAAGGATGAGCAGCCGCATGATGGTGTTCCGGTTCAGCCCCGTAAGCCTCTCGGTGCTGCGAATAGAGCAGCCTTCAAGAAGGCACTGAATCGCTCGGATCGCTGCGTCGGGATTCGCAGTCATGGTATCCCGCGTCAATTTCGTGTGGGCTTCGCAGAACGTGGATTTGCAGGAAGTGCAGCGCCAGCGCTGGATTCGGCGTTTACCAAAGTACCCGAAACGCTTGCAGGTCGTGTGGTTACAACGGGTGCAGGTCATGTGATTTCTCCGCTTGCGTTATGCGGAGAAACCAGCCAAAATATCTGTGGGTCTGAGGCGTGAGTCACTCCGCGCTTTGGATTAGCCCCGCCTACGGCTCGAACCGCAGACGGGGCGCTTATTCAGCTATTCAGTTGGTGGAGGGGGCAAAGGCATCACCTCCTTTCTTGCCGCTCATCGTGTTTAGACCACGGTGGGCGGTTTGCTTTTGCAGCAAAGTCATTTCTTATCCTCCGGGGGCTTAGGCATCGGGGGACTGGGCATCGGTGTTGCTCTGAGGTTATCCCCTGCCGAAGAACGGGGCGGAGCTTTACTGATCTCAACCTTTTTCCGCCACTGGTAGCAAGGTTTTCCGTTGCTTCTAGTTCCCAACTGAGAAATGTCCTTGTCAAGGAGCCGCTTGATAACGGAGTGGATCGACGCCAAAATGTTGCCGTACTTTTCTACGTCGTGTCCCATCTGTTCAAGCTCATCCCTAATCTCCACCGGAATAAAGTTCTTCTCGGGATTCTGCCGAAATACCCTCCGAATGGCTTCGGTGAGACCCAACTCGTCGTCTGCTTCGTATTGTTCGCCGAGCGTTTTAGCGAGTCCGGCTGCGGTCTGCTGAAGACCGCTGATTTCATCTTCCAAGGCCTCGGCCCGCGTGAGGCACGCCCCAAGTTCTGCGCGTTTGCTGAAAATTTCGTCCTTAACCTGCTTAAACAACTGTTCGTAGTTGAGTGCCATAGGATTAATTTATACAATGTATAAAACAAAGTAAAGGGCAAAAGGTTGAGATTTAAGCAAAAGAAATGTGTTTTGGAATCAGATAGTTGAAGACATCGAAGGAAAGCTCAAGGACGCAAGGAGAAGAGTGTCTGATCTGGCCACCAAGGGTTTTGTAGTGTTTCTCGACTACGGCGTCCGTGTCGCCCAGAGCGCCAGCAATGTCAGTGACCGGAGCTTGAGAGCAACCCTCGCTTCGGGTTCTCCTTCTTGTATCCGAGGAATTGGGGATAGGCAGGACCCCGAGAATAGTGACGGTAACTCCTACACACACCCCAAAGACTCGCGCATCACAATGCGCGCGTGTGGTGGATACGCGGTGTCTTCCGGAACTTTACACGAATGGGTTTCCTGGACGATGGAACTTGAAAGGCAAAAATCGGGCTTCCGCAACAAATCGATCGTGGGGTCGTTGAAGAAAGGCTTAGTGACTTCTTTTCTTTCCTCGGCACGGTCAAGTGTCGCGATGTGTCGGCAAGCAGGGAAATTCGCTATGTCAGAAGAGGAAAACATGATTCACCACCTGCCTTGACCGCTGCCGGGTGTCACTCCCTCGGTGTGGAGAATGCCCGGTGAATCCTCTGTATTTCCTGGAATACACTGTCTTTCTCTGCTTCGCTAATCGCCAGCAATTTGCCGCACAATGTTCGAATTCTAATAATGGTTCCGTGCAGCTGTGGATCGAGATCGAGAGCCAGCTTTTCATAAGCAGAATTGAGCTGTCCAGTTGGGGAGGTCGGGGAGCCGAGACATGAATCGCAGGCGGTGTGCATCACGAAGGGAAACTGCGCGTCTGTTCTGGGAACATTCTTCAGGGTGAATACCTTGTCAGAAACCTCTACTCCGACGTCGTCCCTCAATGCGCGAGCAACAGACTGTTCATCACTTCCTACCTTTGCAATTAGGGCACTCAGAAATTCCGTATTACCTCTCAGGTTCACATCGACCTCAAACCGCACGCAACAGTCTGGATAACCTAACAGAAGACCGGCTTGCTGTTTCGTTAGGGGCGTTCCTTTTAGTCTTTTTCGGTCAACCACATTGGCACAGCACCACAACACTCGCTGTGGAGTCGATGCTCTACGAGACTTCTCGAACAACTGTAAAAATCGCAGCGACGGGTGATCGCGGGGCCATTCGATGTGAGACCACACCGATTTTGAAATCAGAGGATGCAGTCCAAAGCTTATGATTTGCTCGCGAATACGCTCTAGTTGTAGGCCATCAGCTTCGAGCACGCCGACTGGACGCAAACCGGCTGTTACGGTTGCGAGCGCAAGACGGTCCTGGAGATCAATGGCCGAAATGTCCGAAAATCGAAGGTGCTTTGTGGCCTGATAGAGTGCCTGTGCTTTCTCAATGCTCAATTTGTTTTCGGCGGCCCGATCCGTTCCAACAGCGCAATTGTATGCCAGAATTGATAGATCTTCGCATCGCCTCGTGTTGGCGCAATGCTGGAGGTTTTTGCTTTGTCAAAAGATGCCAAGGAGCCTGTCGGCCAACACAGTGGGCAGAGTAGCCAAGGCATTTCGGGGAAGCAAATGTCCGACTCGGCGTTGGGCAAGGGGGGCGATCGTCGGAAAAGGCTCCGTACAGCAGTTGTTCTCAACGTCCTCATCGCGTCTCCCTCCGACGTGAACAAAGAGCGTAACATCGTCACCAGTGCCGTTCACGCTTGGAATGACGCCCATCGCTCGACCACGGGAAGGCCCTCCGTGGGAAAGGCGCGGTCGAGGTCCTCGAGGATCACCAGCGCTGGTGTGTTTCGGGAGGCTTGCTCGAACAGCGCGACCAGCTGGCTGCTCTGGTTGTCGCTGTCACTCAGATCGAGCGCGTATGGCCTGATGTGCGGATGCGCTGCCATCACGCGGATCACGGCAGTTTTCCCATTGCCGGGGTTGCCGTAGAACAAATAGCCCCGGTGATAAGGGAGGTTGTGCTTCCGAAACCACTCCTCTCTCTGGAAGAAAAGTTCGAAGTCGTTCCGCACCATCCGCGAAACAGTGGGATCAAGCACAAGCGTGTCCCAGTCGTAGCGGCCTTCTAGCCGAATTGCTCCGGACACAGTTCCGAGGCTTCGCTGCGCCTTGTCTTGCACCCGCTGCATCATCAACAGCAGGGCGGCGGCGTCTTGGCGGTGAACAATCAGCCAGTGCCGCGATGACTCCAGTATGGGCAGTTCGCTGGGCGGACACACCATCGGGAGATTCACGCTAACGACACGCCCTGGCAAGGCGCGCAACCTGAGGGCGACGGGGATTTCCTGCCATTCCAGGTTCCAGACGGTCGCGGGGCAGTCTTGGGTCTGCGTTCACGCTGGAGAGACACAGCGATCCGTGGGCTTCCGCCGCTGGGAAGTGTCCACTCTTCGATCAGACTGTGCCAAATACGATTTCGAGTCTTAGTTCCTGCCGATAGCGGAAACCCCTCCAGGAGGCGCTCCGCCACGGCATTGCCTGGCTCGCCGCCCACTTCGAGGGTGAGAGTCTGGTCAAGAGGCACGCCCATCATTTCCTCGATCCACGGGATGTAGGGCTCGAGCGAGGCGCGGATCAGATCCACCGACGAGGTCAGTCGGACTTGCAGCCGGTCCGGAAAATTCGATTTGATCGCCATTCTGGAAGGCTACGGACGGGTATCCTCTTTTAAACTACGGTGCAAACAGGAAACTCAGCTAGTAGTGGAGCGGTTTCGGATTAAGCAGCACCCGGAACCAGAGTTGGGGGGCGCGAATTCACCACACCGCCGAAGGAGTTGTGATGAAGAGCCCAGTTGCACACGCGTGCATGGTGGTTACAAGACCCTGGCGCGTTTAGCGATACTAATCCGACCGATGAAACTTCGGGCCGCGGAGCAAGCCGGAGCCGGCTCGAACAGACGCACAATGGCGCAATACGGAATAATTTCTTCACCTCAGCAGCGATGGCCACAATAAAATTCAAAACATAAGTTTGAGGCCCAATCGGAAGTAGCGTTCCGCAATTAACGGCTTCCGGGATTGGTCGATGTGATCAGCCCGAAGTCCGGGTCAGTCACGCCACTGTCAGGATTACTGAAGTTTGGATGATTGGTAAGGCTGAGCGCCTCAATCCGGAACTGGGCCTTGAGCGGCAAAACCCTCATCGGCTACCCCCATCAACAGTTCAGTCCAGGGCGGCCCCAAGCCAAGAGCTAAACCTAAGCAGGTTCGGGTGTCAAATGGATGTGAGCGGCTAACCAAAACCTCGCGGGTAGCGCCCCCCGAAGGCGCTACTCCTTCATGACGAGAGCAGAACCTGGCCGGCTGAAAACCCTCTTTTTCGAGTGTATTATGACAGCGAATGACCAGGTCTGGACGCCCGGACAGGATTGACAAACACTGTGATTTCGGTTGTCCATCAACGAACCTTCAAACCGACGGTTCTTCTGCGATTGGCCGTTCGCTTCACCGTTGTCGCGCTCTTGTTTCCTAGCACATTTACGGCCGCCCAAGACGCAGCGGGTCGGCCGGAGAATCAATCCGCAAATCTTGGGATGGTGCCGCAGGCGCATGTGGACCATCGCATAGTCACCCTGCCTGTGGTCGATGGGAAGGGTATCCGTTTCACGCGGCTCTCCACGGACGATGGGTTATCGCAAACGAGGGTATCCCAGATTGTGCAGGACGATCAGGGCTTCATGTGGTTTGGTTCACAGTATGGGCTGAACCGGTACGATGGCTACAAGTTCAAAGTGTTTAAGCACGAGCCCGGCAACCGCAACAGCTTGAGCGGGGTGTTCATTTATTCCCTGTTCAAAGACCGTTCCGGCTCGCTCTGGATTGGATGCGAGGAGTTCCTGGATAAATTCGACCCAGTGACCGACACCTTTACTCACTACCGCATGGACACCGCGGACGCGCAAGGCGAAACAGTTCCCGTCACCAACATCAGCCAGGACCACACGGGTATGTTGTGGCTGTCAACCGTCCGGGGCCTTGTCCGATTCGATCCCTCGACCGGACGAATCATCCGCTATCGTCACGATCCAAACAACCCCTCAAGCCTGAGTAGCGACCAGATCAGAACAACAGGCGAAGACAGGGAGGGGACGTTCTGGGTTGGCACCAGCGAAGGACTGGATGCGTTCGATCGGGATACAGGGAAGGTCACTCTCCACGTTCCGTTGCAGAACCTTTCCGAGACGTCGTTCTATGAGGACCGCGTCGGCGTGTTCTGGATCTTCCAGATCACAGGAGGCGGGTTGGTGGTCTTCGATCGAAGGACGAATACGCTCACTCATTATTCGTTCCATGAGGGTCACCTTTCTGACGCACTCCTGACCGGGGCTATGACGATGCTCGAAGACCGGGACGGTACTCTGTGGTTTGGGACGTTTGGCGATGGCCTTGTCAAATTTGACCGGCAGGGGCGGAAGTTCATCCGCTACCGTAATGACCCCGCGACCCCGGATAGTCTCGGCGAAGACAATGTGACAACCCTGTTTCAGGATCGCGAGGGAAGTATTTGGGCGGGCCTGCACATGATGGCGCCCAACCGGTTTTCCACCAGTCCGCCGCTTTTTGAGAAATTCAAACACGAGCCCGGCAACCCCAACAGCTTGAGCGGGACGATGGTGAATGGCATCTATGAGGATCGCGAAGGAATCCTGTGGATTAGCACCATTAACGCGCTCAACCGCGTCGACCGCAAGACAGGACAATACGCCTTCTACCGGGCCACAGGACCAGGAGTCAGTCCGCGCCCCACTGCGATCGTCGAAGATCGATTGGGTTTTCTGTGGGTGGGGAGCGACCGCCATGGATTGACCCGTTTCGACCCTAAGACCGGACTGTTCAGGACGTTCCGGCACAGCCCAACCGATCGATTCAGTTTGAGCAGCGATTTTGTCACTCACCTGCTGATCGATCACGCCGGTACGCTGTGGGCCACCACCTGGGATGGTCTCGATCGTTTCGATCCGGCGTCTTCTCACTTCACCATGTACAAGTTCGACAAGCAAAGCGCTGCCCAGATAGATATCGAGGTCAAGGAGGACCGTCAGGGAGCGGTATGGATTGGCACGCATTCCTCGGGTCTGCAACGCCTGGATCCAGCCGCCGGGCGGTTTACCGCTATTTACAAGCACAACGCAAATGACCCAACGAGTCTGAGCAACAACCGAGTAAACTCCGTGCTCTTCGATCACTCAGGGACGATGTGGGTTGGCACTCAAGACGGGCTGGGCAAATTCGACCCCAGGACAGCCACATTTAAGACTTACTACGAGCAGGATGGCCTTTCTGGAAATGCGGTGAGCTGCATCCTTGAGGACCAGCGGGGCAGTCTATGGATGAGCACAAACAACGGGCTGTCAGTATTCGATCCGGCCAAGCAAACATTCAAGAGCTACTCCGCCGCGGACGGCCTTCCCGGCGCTGACTTAGGCGGTTGGGGTGCTTGCTTCAAGAGTCCCAGTGGCGAGATGTTTTTTGGAGGATTCAGTGGAGGCGTAGCATTTCATCCGGACAAGGTAGTGGACAGTCCATATGTTCCGCCCGTCGTTCTCACTGATTTCCGGACTTTCGGCCGCCCCGTGACGGTTGGAACTGGTTCGACGCTCAGTAAGTCCATCGGTTACACCCGGACACTGAGTCTCTCTCATGACCAGAATATCTTCTCGCTGGAGTTTTCCGCGCTCAGCTATTTCAACTCTGCCACCAACCGCTACCGCTATAAGCTCGATGGATTAGATCGCCAATGGCACGAGGTGGGAAGCAACCAACGGTTGGTGACTTACACTACGCTACCGGCAGGGGTGTATACCTTCCGTGTGCAGGGCGCAACCAGCAGGGGTGTCTGGAGCGAGCCAGGGTTGGAGTTAGCTGTCGAGATCCTGCCTCCGTGGTGGAATACCTGGTGGTTCCGTGCGCTATGCGCAGCCGCTTTCCTGGGAGTGCTTTGGGTTGTGTATCAAGTCCGTATCCAGCAAGTGCGGAGTCAGGAAAGGAAACTTCGGGATGTCATCGAAACGATGCCGACATTTGCCTGGACGGCCTTGCCAGATGGGTCCGTGGACTTCGTCAACCGCCACTGGCAGGAATACACGGGTTTGTCCACTGAGAGGACGGTCGGCTCGGGGTGGCAAGAGGCCGCTCACCCAGAGGACTTAGAGCGAAATGTGGAGAAGTGGCGCGCGTCTCTGGCGACCGGCCAGCCCTTCGAAGATGAGGTGCGCTACAGGCGGGCAGCGGATGGGCAATATCGTTGGTTTTTGTCTCGCGCCGTGCCGCTGCGAGATCATCGCGGCAAGATCCTCAAGTGGTACGGAACCTCAACAGATATCGAAGATCGCAAGCGCGCCGAACACGAGCGCGAGCAACTACGGACGGACCTCGCACACATGAACCGGGTCAATATATTGGGAGAGTTGGCCGCCTCCGTGTCCCACGAGCTGAAACAGCCGATCGCCGCGGCCATCACAAACGCAAAGACCTGCATGCGCTGGCTTAAGCGCGACCAGCCCGCTGTGGATGAGGCGCTCGAAGCCACAAGCAGAATTGTGAAAGACGGGATTCGTGCGACCGACATCATCGACCGTCTACGGTCGTTGTACAAGAAGTCTCCTCCACAACGTGAGTTGGTCGATGTAAACGAAATCGTCCACGAAATGCTCGTGCTGCTGCGGGGCGAAGCGAACCGGTATTCGATCTCGACGCGCACGGAACTAGCGCCTAATCTTCCCAAAATCACCGCAGACCGAGTGCAGCTTCAGCAGGTGTTCATGAACCTCATCCTCAACGCTATCGAGGCCATGAAGGACACTGCTGGTGAACTTACGATCAAGACGGAGATGGGCCAGGGTGGTCAACTGCTGATCTCCGTCAGCGACACCGGTGTGGGATTGCCCCCGGAGGAGGCGGAACAGATCTTCAAGGCATTCTTTACCACCAAGGATAACGGGACTGGTATGGGGCTGCCCATCAGTCGGTCGATCATTGAGTCGCATGGCGGCCGCCTGTGGGCTGCCGACAACTCTCCCCGCGGCGCAAGTTTTCATTTCACCTTACCCAGCGGGGTCGGGGCGCAACACGCTGCCTAGCTCGGTTACGGGCTACGATGCGGCCAGATTCAGACCATTTGTCCAAGTGGCGGCCCGAACAGGTCGCTGGATTATCGATTTGTCCATGTGACCTGGAGATCATCATGGCTCGGCGCGGGCTCTTCCACTATGGAAGCAGGTCCATCGCCGTCGGGCTGAACGTATAGGTGCCGGTGATGAAAGTGGCGAAGCGTCGCTCGGTGACCCACGCTGAACAGAGTCGTCCGTGGGAGCCGATCACGCACCAAACGGTAGAGGCGCGCTTCCGTTGCCTCGTCCACGGCCGAGCTGGCTTCGTCGAGGAACAGCCAATCGGGCTTCTGCACGAGAGCGCGGGCAAAGGCAATGCGCTGCTGCTCACCAGGAGAGAATTGAAGTGCCCAGTGACAGGTCTCGTCGAGCCTACCGACTAGCTCCGGCAGCCCCACGGCCTCGAGCGCCTCGCGTAGATTTGGGTCGTCCACACCTGCAGCCGGCATCGGATAGCTCACTGCATCCCTCAACGTCCCGATCGGCAGGTAGGGCTTCTGTGGGAGAAAGAGAACGCGGGTGTTTGACGGCACACGGATCTCACCACGTCCGAAGGGCCAGATTCCGGCGACGGCACGAAGGAGTGTGGCTCTTGCCTACACCCGACGGTCCGGACAGGAGCGCACTCTCGCCGCGCCCGAGCGAGAGGTTCACGTCGGCTATGAGCGGCTGGCCGCCTGGAAGGTCGAGTTCCACGCCGTCCACGATCAGGCCCCCACCATTCGCGTCGGCATAGTGAATGCCGACCTTCCTCGCCGCTTGGATGTGCGCGAGTTCGAGGGCGCTCTGGAAACCCGCGAGTCGTTCCACCACGGCACGCCATGCAGCGATATCTGGGTAAGAGGAGACGATGAAGCTTAGCGAATCCTGCACTTGGCCGAAGGCTGCGGCGGTCTGCATAAGCCCGCCGAGGAGAATCTGGCCCCTGAAGTAGCGCGGCGCCACGACCATGAGAGGGAAAATGACCGCTGCCTGCCCGTATCCGGCCGTCAACCATGTGAGCCGCTTCTGCTGACGCATGATGCCCCACCAGTTACGCACGATGCTGCCGAAACGTTCGCGGAAGGTACGGAGCTCGTCGGCCTCACCGTGGTAGAGTGCCACGCCCTCAGCATTCTCACGGAAGCGGACGAGGTTGAAACGGAAGTCGGCTTCGTAGCGTTGCTGGTCAAAGTTCAGCCGGACCAGAGGACGCCCGATCCAATCGGTGAGCCAGGTACCCGCGAAGGCGTACAAGAGAGCCGCCCATACGAGATAGCCCGGCAGCCGCATCGAAGAACCAGGAATTGTGAGCGTCCCCGAGAGGCCCCAGAGAATTGCAACGAATGAGATCAGCGTCACCACGGCGCGCATTCCGCCAATGCCGAGATTCAAGGTATTAGCAATAAACTGGGGCACATCCTCAGCGACGCGTTGGTCGGGGTTGTCGGCCCCGCCGGCGACGAACTGCATGCGATAGTAGGCAGCTTCGGTCAACCACCCGCGCAGGTAGCGCTCGGTAAGCCAGCGTCGCCAGCGTATCTGGAGCATCTGGTTGAGGTAGAACTGGTACACGGCGAAGACAATGAAAAGACCGGCGAGCCAGGAGAAGCGAATCAGCTGGTGAAGAAAGACTGTGTAGTTCTTGTCCTGCAGGGCGTCATAGAACGTGTTATTCCACTTATTGAGAAGGACATTGATATAGACGGTCCCGAGGTTGAGCGCGATGACGGCGAGCAGAAGACCCCGCGCTGCCCAGCGGTCCTCCGAGAACCAGAATGGATGAGTCATCGCCCAAGCATCACAAAGGACTTGGCGCAGGCCTGTGATGGCGAAAGGTCTCTGGTCATTAGGGCCACTGAGCGGGGTTGTTCGACTCAAATCAGCACTTCCGAGTAATGTGTGGGTGCGACAACCAAGCACATGCACTAGCTTAGCTATGCCAAAGTCGAGTGGAGCGGGAGATCGTCGCAAGTGATTGAATGTAGGATTAAAGATAAGTCGACGATGATCGCGATTTCGAGGTCGCACTGACAAGCTTGCGTCCGTCTTTGGACAGCCGCCGTCCCGAGTGACTCTACAAACTGGGTCCGTCTTAAGCGAAGTCCGCCTGCGCTTGAATACTGTCCGGTTAGATAATGATCCGGTTATCTCGTCCGATTTTCAGCAGCCTCTCAGACCACCTTCTGCGTCGCGAGCTCCGGTTCGTAACCAGCAGGGGGTGGGGTCGGAAGTTTGGGGCCGGTAGCGCGATTTCGCCCGGCGTTCGCGCGTCGGTTAGCGGCAATTCTGGCAGTGAGCAGCAGAGCTGACAGGCTTACTAGGATGACAACGATTGCTTTCCAGTCTCTCAGGATCGGATCGTTCCCCATGATGGTGAGCGCGACGAAGACGCACAACAGGTGCACACAGAACACCGGAAGCGAGGCCTGGCCCAGCATCACCAGAGGACGGATCGCAAAGGGCCGCAGGACAGATCGAAACCTGATCGCCAAGACTGCGACCGCGGTGAAATCGATTATCCGGCCTGCCCCAAAATTCCACTTATCGAGCAGCAAGGCGGACTTCCCGAATGTGAGGAAGCCGTCTAATTGAGCGTAGCGCAGTACCAGGAAGAACGCTGCTGCGATCGCCGCCGGAATCGTCATCCGTTTTGCCCAGTCGAGACGCAAGTCGTCATTAGCCCAACGCACGCCCAGCCACAGACCGACTAACCACCATACCTGCCATGCCCAGAGATCGAACGCGCCCATCTCGTTTAACGGAATCTGCAAGCCGAAAGCGCGAGCCTCCACGTGATATACGAAACTCCGGAACCCGAACTGTGCGAGCAGCCAGAGTGTGAAGCCTCCAGTGAAAGCGTACTTCCACCCAAATCGCGTCCCCAGCACTAGCGCGAAAGGAGTCAGCGCAAAGAGGGTAATGTAAACTGGCAGAATATCCAGCAGCGGCGGCCTGTAAACCATCAATGCAGCATCGATGAAAGCACGTGTGTGGCCCGCCGCGAAGTAGAAGTCGAGAAGATTATGCACTGCAGCTGTGTTGCCGTGCGCCGCAATCGGGGCTTCTATCATGAAGGCAAACGCCAGCAGCAATAGTTGGTAGCAGTACAGCTTTCCTGTTCGCATCCATAACTTCCGCCACATTGCGCCGTTGCCGTCGCGCTTCGCGATACGTAAATAAATGCGGCCTGTAAACAGAGCGGAAAGAAAGATGAAGCCTTCCGCTGCGGAGAAGAATCCCAACGGCTGATTGACGTATGCGCTCAGGATTGTCGGCAAATGAGTGCAGGTGATCCAGACCAGCATCAGGCCGCGAAGGGCATCGAGTTCTTCTATTCGGTGTTGCATTGGGTTTCCTTGATCACTTGTTCGCAAACCGGGCAATGTCTCCGCTGAACTTCTGCAAACCATGCGAATCCAGGTATTGCCTGGCCTTTGGATCTTGCTTCAAATAAGCATCCCAGAACGCAAGCGTTTCGAGCTTCGCGCATTGGAATACCGCGACACGATGGCCTTCATCCCGAAAAAGGCCGGCGAATCCCATGTGCGTTCCCCCGACGAGTTCGACCTGGTACTTGTTGCCCGCGGGTCCCTTTGCGAATGCCTCACTTCGCCAAACTGCCTCCTCGCCAAATGGGCCGAAATCGCGCGAACCGTACATAAGGAGCATTGGCAAACGAACGACATCCCACGAGTGCGCGCCCAGCCCCATAATGCCCTCTCCTTGAGGCGATAACAGCACAATGGCGGAGACCCGTTTGTCTGCGAAACTCTGGGGCCCGGCTTTTCCCGGCAGCAGAATAGTTGTGCCACCGATCAGACCAGCCGTATAAGCACCAAATGAGTGGCCACCCACGCCGATGTGACGGAGATTGAGTTTGCCGATGAGTTCCGGAGCAAAGGTCTGGACATGCGCAAGCGAATCGATGATGAAGGAAATGTCCTCCGGGCGGTTCTCCCATCCGCCGGGATCGGTGAGCGCCTGGCGCAAGGTGCCACGGAAGCCGCAATCGGCAACGGAGTCGGCATGAGAAGGATGAATACTTACATATCCGTGGCTGGCCCAGTATTGGCCAAGGCCAGAGTAAGAATCTTTGGATGCCAATGCACCGTGGGAGAAGATGATGACCGGAAACCTGCCCACCGCGGATGGGTAATAGATTTTGATTGGGATGTTTTTATTCCGCGCCGGATCGTGCATGACAATATTCTCGATCGTAAGTACGTTATAGGGCCCTGAGGTTGGGCCGTATTGGCCCCAGACTTTGCACGACCACAGGCAAACCAAAATAACCGCATGGATTGCGATCCAACTCGGCTGCTGATGCCTCACAACTAAGATCCCTCCAACTTCTCAGACCTATTTCGCGACTAGTTTAGATTTGGTCTCCGCAAAGTTAGTTCCGTTCGGAGCGGAACGAAGGCAGCGGGTCGGCCGCAAGTAACGCTGCAATCACATTCATCTTCGAGGTCAACATGAATGCCCGAGCCACCGCCACCCCTTCGAAGTTACTTCTTAGCCTCCGGGGGAAAATGTGCGAACATCTTCTGCACTCCCTTGTCGAGGTTCTTGGTGTTCTTATCCGCATTGTTGGAAAGTGTGTCGCTGGACGAGCCTCGCCAGATTAAATTCTTGGTCTTGGCATCGAACAGATCGACGACGAGAGAACCGACCTGGTAGGTTTCAGTTGTCGTCGTTGCGTTTCCGAATCCTCCCCAACGCCAACCCCCTCCAAAGCCGTCGTAAAAAGTGTTGAGAGTCTGTTGATTCTGCATGATCTCCACCGCTACGATAGAGACATCGCCACCCGAGTCGACCTGAGTCCAGCCTTTGGCTGTTAGAGCCCCATTCACCGCCTCCTTAATGCGGTCGACCATCAGGGGATCTTTCGTTTGGACCTTTTCCCAAGAGTACGTCTTGTATTGTCCGAAATTTGCGTTGTGATCGTAGTCGGTCTTCACCTGCTGGGCGAATGACGCAGCTGTTAATACAAGGAACATAGCGATCGAAAAGAATATGGTGTTTTGTACCTTCATAATTTCTCCTTTAGTTAGTTTGTTGAAAGCATCCGGCGGGGCCGGCTCAGTTATTACGGCTGGCCAGCACTCTTGGCCGACAGCGAGTGTTTTTCTGCGGCCGCAGGTTTGGCCGCATTTTGTTCGGCCTTCGACGGCAAAATCTGCATCTCGGATTTCCGTCCGTCGACCCAGATGGCGCTCAGAAAATCGACGTTGCCGTATTTGTTGAAAGTGACATCGCTCTGGGCGTGGGGAATTTCCGAATGGGCGATTACATACTCCACGAAGGCCGAGTGTGAGCCGCTGGCGTCTTCGATTAACAAAAGGTTGTCGTCTGCGTTAGGCTGAGTCACCGTATAACTGCCTGCAGGCATCTTTGCATTCCCCGCGTAAAACGCGGATGGTGCGTCAAACTTCACGCTATTGGTGATCTGCGCCATCGTCGGCATTGCCCACAGGAGCGATAGCGACCCCATGAGCAGGATCAGTTTCTTTAAAGTGTTCATTTTGTTTTCTCCTAAGTTTGGTTTGGGCTCGCCTTGCCATCCTGACAAGAACACCGAGCCTTAGCCAACCATATGCATCAGGAATGCCAAACTTGAGCGGAGCAAAGGCATTTGGGTTGCTTTTCTCCGGAGTGAGGAGGAACTCATGTCCTATCGAAAATTCATTGTTCTTTCGACCCTGATTGCGGCTTTGCTGAGCATTCCGAGCTTCGCACCCGCTCAGGTCTCCATCAACATCGGAGCAGAACCCGTTTGTCCCTATGGTTATTACGATGTGGCCCCGTACAACTGCGCCCCATACGGGTACTACGGGCCCGAGTGGTTCAGCGGCGGCGTGTTCATCGGAGCCGGCCCTTGGTTCCACGGCGCCCACGACTTCCAAGGCCACGTTGATAACCGCTTCGATCCGCATCACGGCTATGTTGGTCCAACTCCGGCCCGTGGAGACAAGCCCTTCAATCACTTCCACGGAAACGAGATGCGTGATGGGCGCGGCCACGCAGGAGGTGGCGGCCACCGCTAGAAACAGCGGCAAACTCAAAGCAAAATGCATTCCACCAGCAGATGGGCGCACAGCGCGCCAGCTTCTCGGCAGCCCTGAGCGCCCGCTGTTTGGAGGGTCGCGAGAGCGCACTGGGAAATGCATCGGGGTCTCGGCTATCGCGCGCAAATGATGCAGAGAGATGAGAGCTGAGCTCGGAACCAAAGGCGGATCCGAAAATTGCCAGGAGGGAGGAATATGTCGAGAAACGTGTTCGTAAATTCTGGATCTTTGAGATTTGTCCAGAACATATCCGTCGGCAAGCATGTGTTCCCGGCGGACGAACCGAGCGAGTACGGCGGCAAGGATGCCGGGCCTGACTCGCACGAATTGCTCCTGGCAGCGCTGGGAGCGTGTGCCGGTATCACTGTTCAAATGTATGCCGACAGAAAACAGTGGCCTCTTGAGGGAGTTTATGTCGTTTTGTCATACGCGAAAGTTCCCGCAGAGGATCGTGCTGACTCCGATCCGATGATGGGGATCGTGGACGGAATTGAAATGCGGATTTGCTTCGCCGGAATTCTATCCGAAGACCAACGACGCAGACTGTTGGAGATAGCCGGCAGATGTCCACTTCATCGCATGCTGACTTCGCCGGTCCAGATTCAAACGAAACTGCTTGTTCCCAGCGTTTCCAATGTGAATAAGGTCTCGTCCGAATTATCTGACATCAGCCCACAAGAGTAGAAAAAGTCGCTATGGAGAAATCGGTCTGGGAGGACTTGAGTAATGTGGTCCGCGAACGCCGTCTTAAAGTATTGGCCCACGGTTGTGTTCCTTTCGATTCCCATGACCTTGGCCGGTGAACAAGAGCTGGGCCGGTCCCTATCGAATCTGAAGACTCCTGATGTCACCTTGCAGCAACTGTTGGAGAGAGAAAAGAACAATACCAAGAGCGCTCAGAACAGCAGCCCGAACCAGCCTGCGAGAGCCGCTCAGGCGGTGGGTGATGACGAGACGAGCGAACAGTTCAAGAATTCTCCCTCCTTGAAATGGATGGCAGAGAGGTTGCATATCAGTACGACAGTGTCCTACAGGCTGAGTGTAACGTTCAACTTCGTGGCCCTCGTCACGCTCATCGCCATACCTCTGAGATCCAAATTGCCTGCCATATTTCGGGAGCGGAGTGAACTCATACGCCAAGGTCTTGGCGATGCGCAAAGGGCGAGTGCCGAGGCGACGCAGCGGCTGTCGGCCATCGAATCGCACATCGCCAAAATAGGGTGTGAGATCGCTACAATACAGTCGATCGCCGACCAGCAGTCGCAGGCGGAGGAGGAGCGCATCCGTGCCGCTGCCGAAGAGGACAAATGCAGAATTTCTAAGGCCGCGGAGCGCGAGATTGCTGCGGCCGTAAACCAAGCCAGGCGCGAGCTAAAGGCCTACGCAGTCGACCTCGCGGTGACTTTGGCAGCCACACGCATCCAAGTGGACGTCTCCACTGATGAACAGCTCGTGCGCTCCTTTATCGATCAACTGGGACGAAATGGTAGCGATTGAGTGTCTGCCGTCATCAGCCGCCAGTCCGTTTGAAGTGCGCACATGATGGGCGTTGTTCCAAAGCAGACCGCCGGCTGCGAGAGGCCGTTTTCATAACTCAGTGCGCTCAGGCTCACCGTATTTAGAATGATCAACGTTCGAAGATAGCTTGGGACGTCTACGACAAATGTATGGCTCATCCGCCGCTTCAAACGCAATCCGGTATCTTCAGCCATAATGGGCTGCAGGAAGTGATCCGGATGAAGGCTCCCATTCATCAGGGCTTGGCAAGTGTTCACACGGCATAGCTCGACACCTCTTTGCGCTGCCTCGAGGTCGTCAGCCACATCGACGATCGGATAGGGTGCAATCTCGACGCCGTGTTCACGCGCGAGTGAAACGATCTTTGCGCGAGGTCCAACAAGATACGGGTTAATCCAACCCCGCACGCGCAGCCTCTATTGCACCCGTAAGCGCGACTTCGCTCAACGGCCACACGATCGCGACCGCTATGGGATCGAGGTCGCGGCACTTCTTAATGACGCTGTCGAAGACGGAATCATGAACTCGCATCTTAACTCTTTACTCCCTTTCTATGCCGGCCGTGACAAAGTCGGCGCACTTAAGTTTTCTCGCGACGAAAGCTGACTCAGCCTTCCGGTGCCATCGCGCCGGGCTCCCGTCCCGTCACAATCCCCCTCGAATCGCCGATGGTCGCGCCCTTTTCAACCCCTCAGCGTCGTGCTCTCGCAACGCGATCGCCGCGGTTGCGACCACCCCAAGGGTTATTACGAACGGTAGGACGGGGGCATAGATGTGCGCCCGAACCAAGAGCAGGCCTCCGGCGCTGGCCCCGACGAACAAAGAAACCAGCACCCCGGCAAGCCGCCGCCTCTCCTCTACTGTCGCGGACCAGTTCGTGCTGTATTCCACAAGGAATATGATGGTGGCGGTTGCAGCAGTCGTAAACACACCCTCCACGTGAAGGGTTCGAACCGCGGCGCTCTGCATTCCCATCGCAATCCCCCATATGCCAAGGAGAACGTGGGCCACAGCAATCTCAGGCTGGCCGTTACTTGCGAACCAGATGGCCAGGAAGGCAGCATGCGCAATCAGCGATAAGCCGAGCGCGAACGTCACTCGTTGTGGCCACCCCGTAGAGTCCTTAGAACGCTTGACGATTAGCGTTGAGAGGTAGACCCCCACCGCGAAGGCAGCCATCGAGACGACAATAGACACCAAGCCGGGGGCAGGGGCGCCTGCAACCCGGAGCCCTAGAAACGCGATGTTCCCGGTCATGAAGGCCGAGAAAACCTTACCCAGAGCAAGGAAACTGATCGCGTCGACGGCTCCCGACGAAACCGCCAAAGCGTTGAGCAGCATGTCGCGAATCCTGAGTTCAAGTGCTTGATTGTGGAGACCTGTCACAAGTTCGTTTTGCATCATTTGAATCGCCACCTCACTATTGGTTATTGCTCAGACGCTGATGAGGAGACCGCAACGCCAGCGGTAAATTGCAAAGCAAGCGCATGCCGATCGGTGGAGCCCTTTGCCGTGCGCGGAAAGTCAGCCACGATGTAGATCCGCTCGGGAACTTCGAAGGCACTGAGCTTCGTGCGGCAGTAGTCTCGCAATTCACCCTCGGTCGCTTCCATTCCCGGACGCAGAATGACGGCCGCATGGACATTTTCTCCATACATTGGGTCGGCTTCACCAAACGATGCCGCTTCAAGCACTTTCGGGTTAGATAACAGCGCGGCATCAACGTCGCCCGGTGAGATCTTTTCTCCGCCTCGATTAATGGTTTCCTTGATCCTTCCCCTCACAAAGACGTAGCCCTGTGCGTCTTTGCTACCGAGATCACCACTACAGAACCATCCATCGACGAAGCTCGCGGAGTTTGCCTCAGGATTGTTTAGATATCCACTCGTAACGGTCGCACCTCGGACCCAGATCTCCCCGACGCTGCCGGATGCAACGTCTTTTCTGTCTTCACCGACAATTCGGATCTCGACTCCCGCGGGCAGGCCCACTGACGACGTCTTATTGGGTCCATGGACGGGAAGCGGGTTCGACGACACCTGATGAGAAGTTTCTGTCATACCATAGGCCGAAATCATGGGAGCCCGGAACGTGACGGCAGCCGCTGTGGCGAGTTCTTCGTCAAGCGGTGCGCTGCAACTGCGGATGAAACGAAGCTTCACCGGAGAGGAGCTCGGGTACTCTTTGGAGGCACGGTTAAGGAGAATGCGATGAATGGTGGGCACTGCGGTGTACCACGTCACACCGAGACGGACGACATCGGGCCAAAACAAGTGAGCGGAGAAGGCGCCTGTGCTCGGAAGGTAGGCGCTGCCTCCGCTTGCCAGGGTTGACAAAAGCCCTGCTACGAGCCCGTGGCCATGAAATAGCGGCATGACGATGATCGTCATGTCCTGTGGGGACAAGTCATACCCTAAGGAAATACTCTGGACTGACGCGACAATATTGCGGTGAGTCAAGGGAACAACCTTGGGGGCGGAGGTCGTCCCGGCGGTGAACATAACGAGAGCAACATCGTCGCCGTCGATGGGGGCACGCCTCTCGGCAACCACGCCAGATGCTGGGCTTTGCCCGTTCGTATTTGCAATTCGTACGTCATAAGCTCCGCCGGAGCTGTCGATACTCATGATCCAGTGAGCACCGCTTCCGGCGATGGGGTCCGCAAACTTCAGCTTGTTTGCCAGGTGCTGCGGTGCGAGCACGGCACACGCGGAGAGTTGCGAAAGTCGTGTAGTCAGTTCGGGCAATGTAAGGGCCGGGTTCAACGGCGCGACACGGGCGCCCGAAGACACAACTGCGAGAAGACCTACTACAAATTCAACACTATTGTCCGAGACGAGCGCGATCGTGGCGCAGCGGCTCAGTCCGAGCCAGGATAGTTGTGCCATAGCCGACCGGACGAGAGCGTCAAGTTGGCTGTAGCTGATTACAATTCTCCGGTCCGAGGTCCCCACAGCGGTTCGCTCGGGCTGCTCCTGAACGTGCCTTGTGAGCAACTCAGAGAGGTTGTTCAAGAGTGGTGCAGCTGTGTTGGCGGCAATGGTCGAGATGGCCGTCATGACGTCACCAGTGACACAAACACCGCCTGAACCGCCGCACCCTCGTCGTTGAGTATGAGTGAAGTGATATCACCGATTGCGAGCATCATGGCTGCGCCCTCACTTTCGTCCACTGTCGATGTGGGAGGTCGGGTTCAAACTCTGCAAATGACCGCTCTCGGTTCCCGCGGTCGGATCAATGACGCAGTTGATGATTGCCGGCTTAGCTGACGCTAGGGCATCGGTGAGAGCCTTGGTGAGACCTTGCGGATCGGTCACATGACGCCCGGTGCCGCCGAAAGCCTCGATGAGTTTGTCATAGCGCGCGTTTTTCATGAGAATGGTTGGTGAAGGATCGGCGCCTCCACTGTGGTTAACGTCGTCGCCGCGATAGATACCCCCATTGTTGAAGACCACGGTGACGATTGGCAGTTCATAGCGGCAGATGGTCTCAATCTCCATGCCGCAGAAACCGAAGGCGCTATCGCCTTCGATGGCAACGACTGGTTTGCCACTTACAACAGCCGCTCCAATGGCATAACCCATGCCGATGCCCATCACGCCCCAAGTCCCGGAGTCGAGACGCTTGCGAGGCTCGTGCATATCGATGACGTTACGACCGAAATCGAGGGTGTTTGCCCCCTCGTTGACAACGTACACGTCCGTTTTGTCCCGGAGCACGTCGCGGATTGCTCGGAGTGCACTGTAGAAATCCATAGGGTTGGGATTTCTGCCGAGGCGCGCTGCCATGCTCTCAGCATTGTGTTGCTTGCGATCACCAATTGCCTTGAGCCACGCGGCGCTTAGTCGGATGCTTCCGGGCTTGAGGGTCGTCAGCAAAGCAGAAACGGCGGAGCCTATGTCGCCGACGATGGGCGCGGCTATGGGGCGATTGCTGTCCATTTCTGTGGGCGAGATATCCAACTGAATGAAGCGGGCCTCGGGAGACCACTGCGGGGCCTTGCCGTGTCCAAGAAGCCAGTTCAGTCGAGCTCCGATCAGCATGACCACATCGGCCTGAGCCAGTACCAAAGAGCGGGCCGCAGCCGCACATTGGGGATGGTTGTCAGGCAGTAGACCTTTGGCCATAGACATCGGGAGATAAGGAATACCTGTCTTCTCAATGAACGACCGAATGTCAGCGTCCGCCTGTGCGTAGGCAGCGCCTTTGCCCAGGATAATGAGTGGGCGCTGTGCCCTCGCCAGCAGGTCGAGGGCGCGTTTGATCGATTCAGGGGCGGGAATTTGCCGAGGCATTGGATCGACAACGCGCAACAGCGACTTTGCCCCTGCATCTGCATCGAGTGCTGCACCGAGAACGTCTGCAGTTAAGTCCAGATAGACCCCACCAGGTCGTCCTGATACGGCCGCACGGATCGCGCGTGCGATTCCAATACCGATGTCTTCGGGCCTGCTAACCCGGAAGGCTGCCTTGGTGTAAGGTTTTGCCGCGTTCAGCTGATCAAGTTCTTCGTAGTCGCCTTTTTGGAGGTCGACAATTTCACGGTCGCTCGATCCACTGATCTGTATCATGGGAAAACCATTGGTGGTGGCATTGGCGACCGCCACCAGGCCGTTCAAGAACCCTGGTGCGGAGACGGTCAGACAAATCCCCGGCTTCTGGGTCAGATAACCGGTGATCGCGGCTGCATTTCCGGCGGACTGTTCATGCCGAAAGCCGATGTACCTTATTCCTTCTGCTTGAGCCAGTCGGGCTAGATCTGTGATCGGGATTCCCGCAACGCCATAGATCGTGTCGATCCCGTTGAGTTTTAGGGCATCGACTACAAGGTGGAATCCGTCGGTCACAGCCGATTTCTGCCCGTTCGATGATTCCAGTTCGTTTGATGATTTCGGTTCAGTCGCAATCATGGGGATACCTCATTCGAATTTGTAGTTGATAAGTTCGTCCAAAACCTCGAGCTCTTTCCTCCATCGGGGTCCGGCCATTGCCTGTTGATCCGATCAAAGAATCCAGATCGAAGCTGCACAAGCTGGAGATCTGTCCGGGGATCACAAGTCTGCCAAGTCCCCTTCTGCGCCGGCGAATGCTAACGCGCCATATCTCCCTCGCATTCGCCGAGGCGCTTGAGCAAGTTTCGCTTTTCGATGAAGGATCGAGTTTCGTCGCGAATCACCGCTACGATTCCTGTAGCCTCGCGTTGCGGCCCATGGAGCAGTCCTACCGTAAATGCAATCGACAACGCTCGCCCGTCCTTATGCACTGCGGGAACTCGCAGCACGTCACGCCTGTAGCGCGTCTCCCCGCTCGCCATGGTTTTTCCGTAACCAGCCCAATGACGCTCTCGCAAACGCTCGGGAACAATGAGATCGAGCGAGTTGCCGAGCGCCTCAGCCTGTGTGAATCCGAAGAGGCGCTCGGCAGCGGGATTCCACAAATTGATTGTGCCGCTGGCGTCGGAGACCACAATTGCGTCGCCGATCGCCTCGACCAGTTGCTCAAGATCGACGGATGTTCGCAAACTACTGTTTGTCATCTGGCTGCCAGCGCGGGTACTTTGGAATCCTGAAATGCTTCCGCAGCGTTGTCTGCGCGTTTCAATAAGACCTTAGCGTCACGCATCTTGGCGATCTGATCGGAGCTGTATCCCAAACTTGTCAGCACCTCGTCCGTATGCTCGCCCAGCAGCGGCGAGCCGGTAATCTCAGGAGTGAACTCCGAAAACTTGATCGGGCTGCCAACGGTGAGATAGGCGCCGCGTTGCTTGTGTGGAACCTCGACGATGGTAGCGCTCGCGCGCAGCGCCGGGTCATATGCAATTTCCTTCATGCTCAACACGGGCGCGCATGGAATACCGTAGGGCCGCAATTTATCGATCGCTTCGTACTTGGTTTTGTCGGCAAGCCACTTCTCAATGTCCGCGAAGATCTGGAAAATATGGGACTGGCGTGCGCGTGCCGTGGAGTAGGCTGGGTCGTTGATCCACTCCGGCTTGCCAATGGCCTGACACGTTGGCCCCCAGTCCTGCTCCTGAATGGTGAAATAGATATACGCGTTCGGATCGGTTTCCCAGCCTTTGCACTTCAGCACCCAACCCGGTTGGCCTCCGCCGCCCGCATTTCCGCCGCGAGGTACCACATCAGTGAAGGTGCCGTTGGGATATTGTGGATATTCCTCCAGATAGCCGACTCGCTCCAGTCGCAGCTGGTCGCGCAGTTTCACGCGACAGAGATTCAGCACGCAGTCCTGCATCGAGACCGAGATTTTTTGGCCTTTACCGGTCTTCTGACGGCCAATCAAAGCAGTCAGAATGCCAATCGCGAGGTGCATTCCGCTATTGCTGTCGCCCAGCGCCGCGGCGCTGACCGTCGGGGGACCGTCCCAGAAGCCGGTTGTCGAGGCGGCACCGCCAGCACATTGCGCCACGTTCTCGTAAACCTTAAGGTCCGAATACGGCGACTGATCATTGAAACCCTTGACCGAACCGTAAATGAGCTTGGGGTTGAGTTCCTGAATGTGCTTCCAGGAGAAACCCATCCTGTCCATTGCACCGGGGCCGAAGTTTTCCACCAACACGTCGGCCTTTCGGATCAGCTTTTCCAGAATCTCTTTGCCTTCGGACGTCTTGGTGTTCAGGGCTAGGGACTTTTTGTTGCTGTTGAGTTGGGTGAAGTACAGCGCATCGACGTTGGGAATGTCACGCAACTGACGGCGCGTAATATCACCTCCGTCGACACGCTCAACTTTCAGCACGTCGGCGCCGAACCAAGCCAATAGCTGCGTACACGCGGGGCCGGCTTGCACCTGCGTAAAGTCAATTACGTTGATTCCTTCAAGAGGTAAGGTCATGATCCAAGTCTCCTTATTCGTTTGTCAGTTTCCGCGTCACAAATCCAGGCAGCTTCCGGCCTGCGCCAGCTTCTGAAGCATCTGCGATACCAAACTCACAAAACGATCGAGTTCTCGTGGACGCGATTGCTGTTGGCAACTTAGCTCGTCGACCGAACTCTGAGTGGCAAGGCTGCGTTCTATCTCCGTCCAATTGGAATGGACACGCGTCCGTATATCGACAGAGGAACTCGACGCAAGATGTCACTCATTCGCCGTGGACCCGCGCACTCGCCTTTTCACACGACTGTTTTTCCGAAATCTGTCTGACAATGGTCCTCTATCATTCACGTACTAAGAGATGACTGGGACCGTCATGGCCAAAGCAGGCGTCGAGATGAGACGAGTGACCCACGAACCCTGCGCGCCCGCTGACCAGAATGAGTGAATCGCCAAGAGGCACCCTGCCGTCGCGCAGAGCAAAACCAATCAGCTTATCGACCGCGTTGCGCCTACCGACATCTTCCCGAAGACCGAGCAGGGTCCCTTCGGGCGAGAAGAGCGCTGCGGCATGAATTCCACCTGTGCGGTCAAAGGTCTCTTGGGCCCGCCGGAGCAAATCGGGGAGACGATAGATGAGGTCCGCGTGGAATTGCGGGCCAGACTGCATTGGAAGCGCCGGGCGGATTTCAATCGCGCCTATGCCACGCTTGCCACAAACGCCACAGCTCGAGCTTGTGTAGAAGTTGCGCCGGATGCGGCCGGGATCAATGGCAACTTCCGGCTTCAACCTCATTGTCACCCTATCGCCTGAGTTTCCGAAGGTATCATCAGCGGATTCGGCGCGCATCGACAGAATCTGGCCCACGTCGTCGATAATCCCCTCGGTGAACAGAAACCCGACGGCGAGGTCCAGATCGGAGCCGGGGGAGCGCATGGTAATCGAGAGCGGGAAGCCGTTCAGACAAAACTGCAGAGGCTCCTCGATCGCAAGCAAATCGGAACGGGCGAGGAGAAGCCTCTGTCCACGGTCTGAACCGGAGCGACGATCGTATCAGCGCACATAGCCACCTCCAGCTAACTTGCACGTCATCTTCCAGTTGAGTGGCTGGTCAAATTCTCCTGCCCGGAGCCCATTCCCAAGAGCGTGAGGTATCCGCGGTGTAGCCCTGTGTCCGTCGATTGACAGGGCGACCCTATTCCGACAGCCCTCGCTTGCATCCAGGCTGTCGGCCCACATGGATGTTGCGTGGATAGCCCATTGATTTTGGTACGCAGCTTGCTGTCAAGAGTGGCGATTCATGCAATCGCTCCAAGCTGGATTTTCGAACCGGGGTGAGGCCATGCAGACATTGATTGGCGGTTCTCGCACGCTCTATGCGGCAATTGAGGCCCGCTATGCTGATGGAGCCGCTGAGCGTTTTGTGATCGCATACACTTGCGAACAGTCGTTGCGAGAACTCTTGGCCGCACCGAGCATCGTTGCTAGCGGGTGTACCCGTGAACACGCGGAGGAAATATGCCGCGGAGAAACGCTTGGGCGCAATCGGAGTCAACGGCAAGTGGGTTATGTGTTCGGCTTGAACGCTCTTCCCAGGTTTGCACTGCGCTACGGTCTGTCTTCGGCGGGGATAAGAAGTTTTTGGTCGATGTTCTTCATCTTTGTTGGCGCATGTTTTCGGAGGAGCCGCTTCATGTCGGCGCGACCTCTTAAGAAGTTCACTGATCGCGTCCGGAACACCGAGCCATATGCTGACAGTCTGACAGAGAGGTTCACTTTGAACCTGTGCTGCTCACCAGTTTACCGCAGCATTCGGGTCGGTCTGGCAAACTCGATCGGTCCCATCCGCCGCCGAGGGCTTGAATCAGCAACACCGTGTTCGCCATCCGCCGTCCCAGGATATTGACCGCCGTGACTTCATCCGCGAGGGCGGCACTCTGCGCGGTGATCACCTCGAGGTAACTTGTAACGCCACCCTTGTAGCGCGTGACTGAAAGATCGAGCGAATGCTGGGCGGCTACGACCGCTTCATCCTGGACTTTGGCCTCGTTCTCCAGAATTCTCACAGCCGCCAGATTGTCTTCTACCTGTTGGAATCCAGTCAGCACGTTCTCTCGATAAGCGGCGACTTGATAGTCATAAGCCGCACGCGCCTGGTCGTTGAGGGAGCGGCGTCTCCCCACATCGAAGACTGTACCCACGGCAGACAGTCCAACAGACCACAAGCCGCTCGGCCCATTGAGCAGGGTGGTGATGGCGGAACTCTCAAATCCTCCGGAAGCACCTAAGCTGATCAGCGGGTAATAGGCCGACTTCGCAACTCCGATCTGGGCGTTGGCAGCCGCCACCCGCCTCTCCGCGGCCGCAATGTCTGGGCGTCTTTCCAGCAATTCTGATGGCACGGAGACAGGAACGTGTGGAGGCGGTGCGGTGAGAGGCAGCGGGGGAAGGCTGAACTCCGCGGGAGGTTTCCCAATAAGGATTGCTACCGCGTGCTCGTACTGCGCGCGCAGCACGCCGACATCAATCGCCGCTGCCCGTGTAGTTTGCAGCTGAGTCTTCGCTTGCTCGACTTCCACTTCCGAAGCAATCCCTCCCTGGAAGCGACTTTCATTCAGTTCCAGGGCCTGCTCGT
>WNFC01000800.1_pt1 | contig 41064 bp, 44 predicted proteins | sample 5400541 | NCBI WGS metagenome assembly WNFC01 (sample SAMN13153342, study PRJNA577476) | soil metagenome | isolation source: 120 cm saprolite under Douglas fir tree site 2 hole 2 replicate 1 | place: USA:California | collected 2015-04-18 | reverse complement strand
AATGCGATTCATGGTAATTGTAAAAGCGAACAAGGATTCGGAAGCAGGAGTCATGCCGACTGAGGAATTGCTCACCGAGATGGGGAAATTCAATGAAGAGTTGGTGAAGGCCGGCGTGATGCTTGCAGGCGAAGGACTCCACGCGAGTTCAAAAGGAGCGCGCGTCAAATTCTCTGGTGGAAAAACGACCGTGATCGACGGACCGTTCGCGGAAACGAAAGAACTGGTCGCCGGATTCTGGCTGTGGCGGTGCAAGTCGAAGGAAGAGGCGATCGAGTGGCTCAAGCGCGCTCCGTTCGAAGAGACTGAAGTAGAGATTCGTCAGGTGTTCGAGGCCGAAGACTTCGGGGCTGAGCTCACGCCCGAGTTGAGAGAACAGGAAGCTCGCCTGCGTGCGCAGGTCGAGGCGAAGCAATAGAACTCGACCCGGTAATGGAAAGAAAAAATCCAAAGGAGCAAATGACATGCAAAAGATCACCCCGTTCTTGTGGTACGACGACCAAGCCGAAGAGGCAGCGAGTTTTTATGCCGCAGTTTTCAAGAACTCAAAGGTTGGCAAAGTAACCCGCTATGAAGAAGAAAGCGCCAAGGCGACCGGCCGGCCGGCGGGTTCGGCCATGACCGTGGAATTCGAAATCGAAGGGCAGAAATTCGTGGCCCTCAACGGCGGGCCGCACTTCAAGTTTACTGAGGCGGTATCGTTCGTGGTGAACTGCGAGACGCAGGAAGAAGTGGATTATTTTTGGGACAAGCTAACTGCTGACGGCGGTTCCGAAAGCCAGTGCGGCTGGCTAAAGGACAAGTATGGTTTGTCATGGCAGATCGTCCCGACCATTTTGCCCGAGCTGCTGCAGGACAAAGACGCCGAGAAATCACACCGGGTCATGATGGCAATGATGCAAATGAAGAAGATTGATATACCGGCCCTGAAGCGCGCGTACGAGCAGGAAGCGTAAGCGCCGAATCAAAGCGTGGCGCTTCGATGACAGGAGCAGCAACATGAAAAAGACTGGTCTGAAGAGCGCTCCAGCGAGAGACGTGGACGAGTATCTTGCCGGCGTGCCGAAAGAAGCGCGCGCCGTGCTTAAGAAACTGCGGCAGACGATCAAGGCCGCTGCGCCCATGGCTTCGGAAGTAATCAGCTATCAGATGCCCATGTACAAACACCACGGGATGGTGATTGGGTTTGCAGCGTTCAAGGATCACTGCAGCATCTTCCCCGGATCGGCCGTCATGGACGCGCACAAAGAGGAACTCAAACGCTACAGCACGTCGAAAGGCACTATCCGCTTCCCAGTCAACCACCCGCTGCCCGCCACGCTGGTAAAGAAGCTCGTCCAGACGCGGATCAAAGAGAACGAGGCGCGCGCAGCCAAGCGAAGGGAGCGATCATGAACATTGTCTTGTGGATCATTCAGGTGTTACTCGCTCTGCTCTTTTTGTTCGCCGGCGGAACCAAGTTAGTGCTGCCGATTGACGTGATGAAATCAATGGGCTCACCAAACCAGGTACAACTCCCGGGGCTGCTGATCCGCTTCATCGGCGTCTGCGAAGTGCTCGGCGGGCTGGGCCTGATTCTGCCAGGGCTGCTGCGGATTCGGCGTGGTCTGACACCGCTGGCTGCCGCTGGTTTGGTGATCATTATGATCGGCGCTGTCGTGCTGACCTTCATTGGCGACGGCGTCGGGCCAGCGCTGTTCCCGCTGTTGGTGGCGTTGCTGTTGGCGTTTGTAGCCTACGGCCGCCGGGGTTGGTGCAGCAGCACCTGGAACACGCGCTTATGAACCAGGAGGTGCGAGGAGAAAAAGCATGCAGAAGCTAATCGTCTTCAATCACGTGTCGCTGGATGGTTACTTTGTAGACGCGAATGGCGACATGAGTTGGGCCAAAGCAGATCACCAGGACCCGGAGTGGAATTCATTTGTCGCGGAAAACACCAGCGGCGGAGGTACGCTCGTGTTCGGCAGGATTACCTATGAACTCATGGCAAGCTTCTGGCCCACACCGTTGGCGATCGAGAGTATGCCTGATGTGGCCCAGCGGATGAACAATCTGCCGAAAGTTGTGTTTTCTAGGACGCTCGATCAGGCGTCGTGGAACAATACGAGGCTGTTGAAGGGCGACCTGACGACTGAAGTTCGCCAGTTGAAGCAAGAGCCGGGAGAGGGCCTGGTGATTTTGGGAAGCGGCAGCATTGTTTCGCAATTGGCTCCGGAGGTTTGATCGATGCATACCAGATGGTCGTGAACCCCATTGTCCTGGGCCAGGGCAGGACGATGTTCGATGACGTCAAAGAGAAGCTGGCGTTGAGGCTGACAAAGACGCGGGCCTTCGGCAATGGGAATGTCTTGCTGTGCTACGAACCGAAAAAGTAAGGGAGAACAAAAATGCAATTGAATCCATATCTGAATTTCAACGGCCAATGCGAGGCCGCATTCAAATTCTATGAAAAGGTGCTGGGCGGCAAGATCACCGGCTCGATGACCTGGGGCGAAATGCCGGGCGCAGATCAGTTTCCGGCTGAGACGCACAAACTGATCATGCACTCGAGGCTCGCCGTCGGCGACGAAGTGCTGATGGGCGCCGATGCTCCTCCCGGCCGTTACGAACAACCAAAAGGCATTAATGTGTCGATTCATGTGAAAGATGCTGCCGAAGCCGAGCGCATCTTCAAGGCGCTCTCGGAAAACGGAAGAGTGACGATGCCGTTCGAGAAGACCTTCTGGTCACCCGGATTTGGCATGTGCGTCGATCACTTCGGCATTCCATGGATGGTTAATACCGAGGGAGCGCAGTAAGCTGGTTTAGGATCGATTGCATCTCCCTCTCCCTTTGGGAGAGGGCTGGGGTGAGGGACTAAGGCGCGGTACTAAAACCCTCTCCCTAACCCTCTCCCAAAGGGAGAGGGAAACGAGCAAGCAATCCTGGTTGGCTCCCTATTTCGCCCACTCAGAAGCAATCTGCGATTCGACTCTCACCGGCACAGTCGTCAGATATTCTTCGCCCGCGGCGCACATCGCGCGCTCGACTTTCTGTGCGACGTCTTTGGATTCGCCCTCGTCAACTTCGACCACGATCTCGTCGTGAATGATGTTTACGATTTTTGCCGAAGTGCTCCGCAGCTCTTCATTCAAGAGTCGCAGGGCGCGTTTGAGGATGTCGGCGCTGGTGCCCTGGATCGGCGCGTTCTTGCCGTTGCGCTGGGTCATCGAAACCTGTTGCCGATCGGACGCATCGAAATTGAACTTTACTAACCGACCCGAGCCTGTGCGCGCCTGCTTCTCGCTGACGGCGCGGTTCGCAGACTCGCGCAGATAGGTATCCAGCCCGCGATAGGTCGCGAAGTATCGCCGCAAAACATTCTCGGCTTCAGTCACGCTCAGTCCCGTCATCATCGAAAAGCGCTGCGCGCCAATGCCGTAAACGACGCCGAAGTTCAGGCGCTTCGCAAAATCGCGTTGCTCTTTGGTTACCTGATCCTGCGCGACGTTGAAGACTTGCGCGGCGGTGACGCGATGCAAGTCGGCGCCCGAATTGAACGCATCGATGAAACCCTGATCGCCGGAAAACTCAGCGAGGATGCGCAACTCGATTTGTGAATAGTCAGCGATGACCAGCCGGCGTCCTTCCGGGTAACCCATGAAGCAGCGCCGATACTCGGCCGCATGCGGTACCTGTTGAATGTTCGGATTCGTGCACGCGAAGCGCCCGGTAGGCGCCCCGATTTGGCGAAAGTCGGCGTGCAACCGGCCAGTCTTAGGACTGATGAACTCGAGCATGTTTTGGCCATAGCTGGTCAGCGCCTTTTGCATCGTGCGGTATTCCAGCAGCTTCGCGACTACCGGATACTGCGCGGCGAGCGGTTGCAGCTTCCAGTTGCGAGTCGAATCAGGGAGCGGAATGCCGAGCCGATTCAGCGCGTCGGTCACTTGCAGTTGCGAATCGAGATTGATATTCGCCCGCGACGGCCCGAAGAGTGAAGCTTGCGCCACGCCTTCGCCCAGCATCTCCTGCAGTTCATTGGCCAGCTCGGCGCGCGTCGTCTCAACGATTGCGAGTTGTTCCAACCAGCGCCGCTTGTCCATGTAAAAGCCGGTCAGTTCCAGATCGACCACCGGCATCACGCATTCAAACTCAAGCTGCGCGCACCGGATCAGATCGAGCGATCTAATCTTCTCGATCAGTTTGTCGCGCAGCGGAATCAGCACGGCCGCATCGCGCGCGGCGTACTGCAACTGCGCTTCCGAAAGTTCGAATTCCCAGTTGCTCAACCGCTCGGTCTTATCGACTTCTTCGTTGAGATAGCGCGCGGCAATCGCATTCAGCCCGTGACGTTCTTCGATGTCGCCGGCGGAGACGATCTGGCTGGCGAGCAGGGTATCGAACAGCCCACCGAGATCGACCCCGAAATTATGTTTGATGAACTTGGCGTCGAACTTGGCGTTGTGCGCGATCTTGATCGGCCGGGGCGCGGCGAGCAATTGACGCAAAGGCTCGAGCGCTTCGCTTTTCGAAAAGTCGCCGTCGGGAAACGCGTTGAGGTCGACAATGTAAACGTTGTCCGCAGATGCCAGCTGAACCAGACGCAGACGGCCGAGGTAAGGATCAAGCTCGGTGGTTTCAGTATCGAGCCCGATGGCTTGCTTATTAAAGAGTTCGCCGGTCGCGCGGCGCAGATCTTCGGCGTTGGTGATCAGTTGATATGGCGCGGTCATCAGTGAATTGATTTAGCCACAAAAAGGCAGAAAAAGCACAAAGAGAAAGATCACGGAGGAAGCGGTGTCTCCCTTCTCCTTGGGAGAAGGGCCGGGGATGAGGGCGCGTAGTTGGGCAGTTCGATACTCAAGCCCTCTCCCCAACCCTCTCCCAAAGGGAGAGGGCGAAAACTGTTTGTACTTTTTTGTGGCTAATTATTGAAGCCGGCGCTCCACGAATCATCGCGGGGTCGCGCGCCGGTTCGAGTTCGCGCGTTGATTTGTTTGCGCGGCCGGATGATTAGCCTGAGGAGAAGAGCCGAACCATCCTTGCCACCAGCCGTACGCCGCGCCGGCGACGATCAACAGCACCAGGACGCCGACAATCGCGAGCTTGAGCGCCAAGCGCAAGACGCGCCGCGCTACAAAGAGAAATAGCACCACGACAACGAAGACGATCAGGCCGGTTGTGATTGCCGTAAACATTGCGATCGGTCTAACACGTACTACTGCTCACTGCCTTCAGCCTACTGCTTGCTGTACTCCGCGCGGACTGTCGTCTTGATGTTTCCGCGCACGTTAAAGTCGCCTTCGATCTCGACGCTTAAAGGATCGCAGGCTTTCACAAAGTCTTCGAGCATGACGTTGATCACATGCTCATGAAAAATCTTCACGTCGCGAAACGAATTGATGTAGAGCTTCAAACTCTTCAATTCAATGCAGCGTTCGTTCGGAACGTACTCGAGGCTAATTGTCGCAAAATCGGGAAAGTCCGAAAACGGGCAAATGCAGGTGAATTCCGGCATCTCGAATTTGATTTTGATTTCGTGGCCGGGAAACTCATACGGAAAGGTGTCGAGCGGATAAAGCTTCATCTCTGCCCGCGGCGTGGCGCGAATGTCGAGACCCTGCTGGTTCGGTTCCGCTAATTCTGGCTTCAAAGCTGACATAGCTATTTATTTTAGCCGCGACGCCGGAAACGGCAAGCAGAGACTGGAACCCGGTTCAGGGCTGGACGCCTGCATAAACCGGAATCGCGCCGCGCCGAACGTTCTTGAAAACGAGGCCGCCCTTCATCACAAACACCACGCGCCGCACGGCCGTGATGTCCTTCAGCGGATCGCCGTCGAGAGCGATGATGTCTGCCTGGAGCCCGGGCGCGATCGATCCGATTTTGGTGGTTAGGCCCAGCGCTTCCGCTCCCAGCGAGTTGGCCGAAACCATCGCCGTCATCGGCTCCACGCCTGCGTCGCGTACGCGATCGATGAACTCCTCAGCGTTGCGCCCGTGCGCGCCCGCCACCGCGTCCGTGCCGAAGACAATTTTCAGTCCCGGAATTTTCGACGCGCGTCGCACCAAATCGTGGTTCAGCGGCAGAATCTTGCTCATCGCCGCAAAGCCTTCTTCGGTGTAGCCGGGCGTGCCGAGATATTTTTCCTTGTTCAGCAGATAGTTCTCGATCACCAGACCGGCCTGCGGATCCAGGTAAGTGCCCTTCTCGGCCATCAATTTCAGATCGTCGTCGGTCGCCATGGTGCCGTGCTCAACCTGTGTGCACCCGGCGAGGGTTGCAGCCCGAACTGCACCTTTATAAGCATGCACCAGCGTGCGCAGGCCCAGCTTCTTCGCTTCATCGCAGGCCGCGTTAAGTTGCTCCTGCGAGAGGGTCATCGCTCCGCCCTGGCGGATGCTCTGCGACGCGAAGATTTTGATCAGGTCCGCGCCGGCCTCCTTTTGCTTCCGCACGTACGCGCGAATTTCATCGGGCGTCCCGGTCCGCTCGCCTCGGCCCTGAAGCGGTTCGACCGCAGTCAGTATCCTGGGGCCGGGGAGAGTTCCTTTCGCGATTGATTCGCGCAAGGGAATGTCCAGCGGCGAGCCGACGCTTTGCACCGTCGTGAAGCCCGCCATCAAAGTCACCCACGCATTCGCAGCCGCCTGGTACGCGGCTTCTTGCGTTGTCACTCCGGGCCCCGCATTTTTCCCGTCCTTGCCGAAGCTCCAGGTCACGTGGACGTGCGCGTCAATCCAACCCGGCAGAACCGTCAGGCCGCGCAGGTCATAGTCAACGGGGCCGGCCTTTGGATCAATCGCGACGATTTTTGAGCCCTCGATCACAATGCGCATGTCGTGCAGCACGTGGCCTTTGCCGTCGAGCACCCTGCTCGCCGCGATGACGATCCGTTTGCTCTGCGAAGGCGTCTGTGAAGAAACTCGTTGCGCCGAGGCAGCGCACGCGCCGAGAATGCTGACAATGCAGAGAATGGTCTTTGCGGATTGCATGATTATCAGTCCCTCCGTTGGTAACTCCAGCGCGGCCGGCCTATCTCGAAGACCTTGATCAGCAAAAGCCCCGCGATGAAGCCGCCGATGTGCGCCGCATAGGCTACGCCGCCCTGTTGTGAACCGCTGCCGAGCATGCCTAGTCCGCTGATCAACTGGAACACAAACCAAAGTCCGATCGCGATGAAGGCCGGCACTGCAGTCGCAAACCAGCCCACGAGCACGACGACTCGCCGCATCGGGAACAGCAACAGGTAAGCGCCCAGCACTCCGGAGATCGCGCCGGATGCGCCGAGGCTTGGCACTAACAGACTTGCTTCGTCGCCGCCGGCGAAGGCCGCCGTCGCAAAGACGTGCGCCAGACCGGCGAGCACGCCGCAGACAAGATAGAAGATGAGATAACGAAAATGACCGATGCGATCTTCGATGTTGTCGCCAAAGATAAAAAGGAAAAGCATGTTGCCGAAGATGTGCGCCAGGCCGCCGTGCATGAACATCGAAGTGATCAGCGTGAGGTAAACTGATATCGGCGTGCTTGGTATTCCTGGGGCTCTGACTGCCTGGCCGGTGAACGGCTGAATCATGACCCGGCCGGGGATAGGGCGATTGTCGCCGGTCACAATTCTTTCGGGTACCGTAGAAAACTCGTAAGTGAACTTTTCGTTGTTGCCAAAGCCCTGGAGAAAGACAAAGACGAAGATGTTCGCGAGGATGAGCAGGTAGTTGACTACCGGCGTCGTGCGGCGGTCGGAGTTGTCATCGGCGATTGGGAAAAGCATTGTTGTTTTACTGTCTTGCTCCCTCTCCCCTGGGAAAGGGTTGGGAGAGGGACTTAGACGGCGGCAGACTGTTGTAAACGATTCCTCACCACGCTATGCCCTCACCCTGGCCCTCTCCCAGAGGGAGAGGGAAGTAAATCCATTAGTCACCTTCAGCCGCGGCTTCGGCAAACGCAACGTCTCCGGCGGCGAGGTCGCGGCGCACTTCTTCCGGCGTGCCGAATACGCGCGCCTTCGCGTCGTCGAACTCGCCTTCCCAGCGCGCGACGACCACCGTCGCCAGACAATTGCCGAGCACGTTGACCGAAGTGCGGCCCATGTCCATCAACTCATCCACGCCAAAGATCACCGCGACGCCGATCGGCCCCAGGCCGCCGGGCATGAAACTGTTGAGCGTCGCTAGCAAAATCACCAGCGCGGCGCGCGGCACGCCGGCCACGCCTTTCGAAGTAATCATCAGCGTCAGCATCATCACGATCTGCCGGCCGAAACTCATGTGACCGATCACTGGCTCGGCTGCCTGCGCCACGAACACTGAAGCCATCGCGAGATAAAGCGTAGTTCCGTCAAGATTGAAGCTGTAGCCGGTCGGCATCACGAAGCCGACGATGCGGCGCGGCACGCCCAGGCGCTCCATATTCTCCATCGCCTTTGGCAAAGCCGATTCGCTGCTGGTCGTCGCAAACGCGATCGTGAAAGGCTCGCGAATGGCTTTGAAGAATTGCCTGATCGGAACGCGCGCGATCATCATCACCGCGCCGAGCACGACGAAGACAAAAATGAAAAGTGCGAGATAGAGAGACCCGATCAGTTTGCCGAGATTCACCAGCACCGTGAGACCGTTGGTCGCGATCGTGTGGGCCATCGCCGCGCCCACGCCTATGGGCGCGAACATCATCACGTAATTCGTGAATTTGAACATCACCTGCGACAGCGCCTCGCAACCGCGCAGAATCGGCCCGGCCTTTGACCCGAGCGCCGACACGGCCATCGCAAACAAAACTGAGAAAGCGACAATCTGCAAGACGTCGCCGCGGACCATTGAGTCGATCACGCTCGCCGGGAATATGTGAACGATCAAATCACGAAAGCTCTGCGGCTGAGTTTTGACGAGTTGGGTAATGTCGCCGCCGCCGGCCAGCAAAACGCCCGCGCCGGGTTTCGTCAGGTTTACGATTGCCAGCCCGAGAAACAGCGCAATCGTAGTAACGATTTCAAAATAAAGCAGCGCTTTCGCGCCCATGCGCCCGACCTTCTTCAAATCGCCGCCGTCGACTTGATGAGGTTGAGAAAAATGTCGCGGAGAAAATAGACGTTGTTGCCCCACTTGGGGCTGACGTATCCGAGCACTCCGCCGAGCACCAAACCAATCAGAATCTGCGTGGTAAGCGAAGGCCGATACCAGGGACGTCTGTTTGATTCGCGATTCGCGGGTTTATGGATTTCCATCGTTTCAGTCGTTCGTTATCACGAAGGTCAAGTTGATCGTTGTCGCGTCAACGAGTTCGGTTTGCAAATCAACTTTGGAAGCGCGCTGACCATTGGACGCCAACACTCGCTTTATTAGGGCAAGCGCCTGTTTCATTGCTTCGACTCCGAAGGGCATACCAGTGCGCAGGTTCAGTTCCTTGTCCAAAGCCTGCAAGAGAACCGACCGATCGATTTCTAGCCACCGAAAATTCATTTCTTTTATGAGCGGAAGTTCAAATACTTCGAAGATGACGACAACTCCGCCTTGGACACCGTTCTCTGTGTGTACACGGGTGCCGCTGCTGTTGAAGTAACCAGTCGCGAGAATCGCTTTCAGGTCTCTCTGAATCTGATCAGAGTCGTACGGTTCGCCCACTTGAGTCTTCATCCAGGATAGAATTTGCCTGGAAGTGATTCTTCGATTGCCGATAATCTCCAAGCGTTCAAGCAAGCGACCGGCAGCAGCGCTCGAATGGATCTCTTCGAAGAAGCCACTGTCATTAATAGAGAACTCGAACCTTTGCCGTTGCGAAACTGTGTGCCAATTCAGTTCGGCTGGCGTGAAACGCATCAAGCTAACTGCCCCAGCCACGAATTCCCCTACGTTTGTTGGCGCGCTCTCAACGACTCGAATATCTGTGACTTGACCCGAACGACACAACACTGCTTCCAAACTCACGCGCGCGTGGACGTCGCGGCCAAACGCTTCATATATCGCCTTGAAATCCGGCTGTTTAAGAATCCGCGCGCGTCGCATCACGTCTCGCGCATTGTAGATTGGTCCTGAACATTTCCCGCCGTAATTGATCCTGCTCTGCGCCGGCGCGCTAGCTGCAAACAGTGAGAAGACCGCCAACCAGCCGAGTAGATTGAACTTCTTTTTCATGGGAGCTCGTTTACCTCCCCCATCTCAATTTATCCCGCAACACATCAAAATAATTTCGATTCGCGGGCTGCACCAGATTGAAGGTCGTGCGGCTCTTGCGAATTACGACGCGGTCGCCGACTTGCAAAGGAAAACCAACCTGGCCGTCGAGCGTCAGCGCCACGTCTTCGTTATCCGTCATCAAACGCACTTCGATCGTCGAATCGTCAGGCACGACGATCGGCCGGTTCGACAGGGTAAACGGGCAGATAGGTGTGATCACGACCGCATTCATCGAGGGATAAATTACCGGGCCCCCGGCGGAAAGATTGTATGCCGTCGATCCGGTCGGGGTGGAAACGATCAAGCCATCGGCGCGAAAAGAATTCACGAACTGATCGTTTAGATGCGTTTCGATCTCGATGATCCGCGCCAGCGCGGATTTGTTCATCACTACGTCGTTGAGCACGCGATTTTTAGTGACTAACTCTTCGCCGCGCCGCAATTCGACTGAGAGCATCACGCGCCGCTCGACTTTGTAGTTGCCGGCGAGGATCGCCTCGAGCGCCGGAAACAATTCTTCGATCGGGAACTCGGCGAGATAGCCCAGCCCGCCATAGTTGACGCCGATCACCGGCACTTCCGCGTCGCCAATCATCCGCGCCGTCGAGATCATCGTGCCGTCGCCGCCGAGCACCAGAATCAGATCGACGCTCTGTGGCAGGTCTTCCGGTTTGACTGATTCGACCGCACATCCGGTCTGGTGTTCGATCCGCTCGCGCTCGATCTCCGGGCCGCCGATGAGTTTTATCGCGCGCTCATCCAGCCATTGCGTCAAACGACACAACGTCTCCAGCGCATCCGGCTGATGCGGTTTACAGACAACCCCGATGCGCTTGATTGAGGTCATGACCCTGGGCCTAATAATTAACCACAAAGCCACAGAGAGCACAAAGGAAAATGGAAGCGGAGTATTGTCCTGTTTTCAGAGAGCTGGCCGCGGCAAGTAAGGCGATCCACGAAGAAATCACACGAAATCGACCGAACACACAACCAGTTCAGCTTCGTGTGTTTTCGTGGATCGTTACCTGGCCTCGCAATCTCTCAAGATAGGACACCATCGGATGCCCTGGTAGTGGGGTAAAGAACGCAACATTACCCCACTACCGATGCCCTTCCCTTCTTGACTATCAACGCGAGCTTCGTTATAGACATCAGATAAGAACCGCAGCGCAAAACTTCTCTCTGGTTGCCGGAACCGAGCAATTACGTGTCTGAAAAGCTTCTGCCCAGCTCACCTGTCTTCTACGACCCGCGTGGCCGGCGTTGGCGGCACGTGAAGCGCACTTATCTGGCGCTGGGCGTGATCATCACGGCGCTGGCCGCGATTTTCATCGCCAGCGTGCTGGCAAATCCTTTTTTGGGACCACGTTTGAATCTACGGCAACTATCCAGCTTGCCCAGAAAATCGGACATCGCACCGCGGCCAATCGCTGTGCCAAAGACTCGCGCGGAATTAGAAGCTAAGAATGCGCAAGTCAAGCTGCAAAAAGAAGAATCGAAAACGCGCGTGGTGCCCGCGCAGAGACCTCAACTGATGCCGATCGCGCCGCCGCCGACAAACACTCCACTCCTGGCACCGGCAACGTTTACCTCAAAGCCATTGAGTATCGGTTTTTATGTTGACTGGGACGAGTCGAGTTACGCGTCGCTGGAACGGAATCTCGATCACCTCGATTGGGTCTTGCCCCAATGGGCGCACATCATCGATGCCAAGCCCGGCGTGAGTCCGATCGAATTTGAGCTTGACGATCCCCAGGCGTTGAAGGCACTGAACCTGATTCGCCAGAAACGGCCGCAGACTCAGATTCTGCCAATGGTGCAGGACTTGAACGACGAAAAGTGGCAGAGCGCCGTGCTGGCCAGAGGCGTGGCCGACGGAGACTCGCGTCAAAGGTTGATTACCGCGCTGGCACAGTTCGTCGAACAAAATAAATTTGCCGGCGTTTGTGTCGATTTTGAAGAGCCTTTGAAGGAAACGCAGCCGAACTTGCTGCTTTTTATGCGGGAATTGCATGCAGCTTTTCAGTCGCGTGGCTGGATTGTCGTCCAAGCTGTGCCTTTCGATGATCCTGACTGGAACTATCGCGAATACTCGGCGGCTTCGGACTACCTGATGCTGATGGCTTACGACGAGCACTACGCCGGCAAAGAAGCCGGCTCAATCGCCGGGCAGAATTGGTACGAGCAGAACCTGGTGAGCCGGATGAGCGATCTTACGCCGGCGAAGACGATCGTCGCGCTGGGAAATTATGGTTACGATTGGAGGGCCGGCGCCTCCAGCGCGAAGGAGGTCAGCTTTCAGGAAGCTGTCATCTCGGCCAAGGACTCGGAAGCAACGATCACGTTCGACGATGCTACTCGCAATCCATATTTCGAGTATGACGAAGAAGACAAATCACATCACGCAGTTTGGTTTCTCGACGGCGTCACAGCCTTTAACCAAATCCGCGCCGCCAGCGGCTATCGCCCGGCGGGCTTTGCTTTGTGGCGGCTGGGTTCCGAGGATCCTTCCATCTGGTCGATCTTTGGATCTGACCAACTCAATCCTGTTCCTGATGCTCTGAAACGAATCGTTTATGGATACGAAGTGGACTTTGAAGGCACGGGTGAATTGCTCCGCGTGGTGGCCAGCCCGCACGACGGCGAGCGTACCGTGCAAACCGATCAGAAGAGCGGCTTTATCACTACGGAGAAATACGTCTCGACGCCGTCGTCGTACGTGATCGAACGCACGGGCGATCATCCCGGCAGTATAGCCCTGACATTTGACGATGGTCCCGATCCGGAATGGACTCCGGCCATCCTGGACATCCTGAAACGCGAAAACGTGCCGGCGACGTTTTTCGTGATCGGGAAGAACGGCCAGGCCCATCCTGATTTGTTGCGGCGCATCGTCAACGAAGGCCACGAACTCGGCAATCATACTTTCACCCATCCGAACCTCGGCGAGATTCCCGGGCGACTGACCGATCTGGAGCTCAACGCAACCCAGCGTTTGATCGAATCGGTCACCGGCCGATCGACCGTGCTGTTTCGCCCGCCATATTTCGGAGACGCCGAAGCCGATACGCCGCAAGAAGTCGAGCCGGCGATTCGCGCAGAGAAGCTCGGCTACATCATGGTCGGTCTGCGCATCGATCCCAGCGACTGGAAGCCAGGGGTTACTCCCGACGAAATCGTCCAGCGCACCATCGACAAAGCCATGGACGACAATCCCGAGACGCGTGGCCAGGTCGTTCTGTTGCATGACTCGGGGGGTGACCGAGCGGCAACTATCGAAGCGCTACCGCGCTTGATTCATGAGTTGCGTGCGAAAGGCTTCAAGTTCGTGCAGATTTCCGATCTGGGTGGCTGGTCACGCGATCAGGTGATGCCGCTTTTGCCGGCGAGCCAGGGCGTGTACACGCGCACGGACGCGCTGGCGTTTCTGGTTCTCTCGACCGGCGGCTGGCTCTTGCAGTGGACCTTCATCATCGGCATCGTGCTGGGGCTGGGGAGGCTGGTCGTAATTGGCACGCTGGCGTTTGCGCAGTGGCTGCGTTCACGGCGGCGCGACCGAGGACATGTGGGCGAACGTTACGAACCATTCGTTTCAGTCATCGTGCCGGCGTACAACGAAGAACGCGTAATCGAAGCGACGATTCGCAGCCTGCTGAATTCGGATTATGAAAACTTCGAAATCATCGTGGTTGACGATGGCTCGCAGGATCGGACCAGTGAAGTTGTGCGCGAACATTTTGGCGACCAGCCGCTGGTTCGTCTCTTCACTGAGCCGAACGCCGGCAAGGCCTCGGCGTTAAATTTTGGTTTGCGCTTTGCCAAAGGCGACGTGATCGTCGCGCTCGACGCCGACACACAGTTTCCCGGCGAAACGATTCGCGCGCTGGCGCGCCGCTTTGCCGATCCGCAAATCGGCGCCGTCGCCGGCAATGCGAAAGTCGGCAATCGCATCAACATTGTGACGCGTTGGCAGGCGCTGGAATACATCACTTCGCAGAACATGGATCGGCGCGCGTTTGCCAGCCTCAACTGCATCACGGTCGTGCCCGGCGCAGTCGGCGCGTGGCGGCGCGAGCTGATCGAACGTTGCGGTGGATTTAGCTCAGACACCCTGGCCGAAGATCAGGACCTTACGCTGCAGATACGCAAACTCGGATACAAGATCGGGTACGAAGAAGGAGCGATCGCCTGGACCGAAGTGCCCGCTACTTTGAAGATGCTGGCGCGCCAAAGGTTCCGCTGGGGTTATGGAACTTTGCAGTGTCTCTGGAAACATGGCGACGCGCTATTCCGGCCGCGTTACGGCGCGCTTGGGTTCGTGGCGATGCCCAACGTCTGGATATTTCAGATTCTGTTTCCGCTGATCTCGCCGATCATGGATTTGATGCTGGTCTATACGCTGCTTTCGAATACGCTCGATCGCTTGCAGCAACCCATCGGCTATTCGTTCACAAACCTGCGCCAGGTGCTCTTCTACTACGCGCTGTTTCTGGCCGTGGATTGGTGCGCCGCGTGCTTCGCCTTTGTGCTCGAACGCAAAGAGCGCTGGCGTCTGCTTTGGTGGCTGTTCCTGCAGCGCTTCTGCTATCGCCAGGTGATGTACTACGTCATGGTCAAGTCCGTCGCCACCGCAATTCGCGGCGCCGTGGTGGGCTGGGGCAAGCTGGAACGCAAAGCGACGGTCGGAGCGCAGCCATAACATTTTCCATTTACCATTTGACATTTTTCATCTGCCATTTCTAAGTCGCGCTATGAGAAGTTATTCGAAATGAAAAATGAGAAATGGAAAATGAGAAATGGCAAATGGCTTGTTTTTCTTGGATTACTCATTGTCGCCGGTATCTTTCGCATCGCGGTCGCGCATCACTGGCCAAACGACGCGCCCGATGATTCGAAGACTTACGCGCGGATTGCCCGCAATCTTCTCGAGCAACATTCGTACTCGGATGCTGAAGCGCCGCCTTACGAACCCACGCTGATTCGGCTTCCCGGTTATCCGCTTTTTCTCGCCGCTGTCTACAAAGTCTTTGGCCACGGCAACAATGGTGCGGTGCGCATCGCGCAGGCTTTGATCGACACGGCCACGTGCGGCCTGATTGCGTTGCTCGCTTTTTATTGGGAGCCGGATGAAGACCGAAAACGCGCGACGGCAATCGCCGCGCTCGCACTCGCGGCCGTGTGTCCGTTCACCGCGATTTATTCCGCAACCGTCTTAACGGAAGTGCCCACGATGTTCCTCGCGGTCGCGATGTGCGTCACGGCAACGGTGGCGTTTCGAAAGACGTTTGCCACAGAGGACACAGAACAAGTAGGAAAGCATCAAGGAAGCTTGAAACCGTCGCTGAAGTGGTGGCTCATCGCCGGACTACTCGGCGGAGCGGCCGTCTTGATTCGCCCGGACAGCGGATTGTTTATGGCGGCGATTGGATTGACGCTGGTGCTAACGGCGTTCAGAGTACCAACTTTAGTTGGGCCTTTCGCTCGCGGAAAGGACCCGACCAAAGTCGGTACTCTGAACGCCGCTGAAGATAGGCGCCGCCTTTTCGACTGGCCGGCGCTCTTGCGACTATTTGCGGCGGCCTCTGTCTTCTCACTCGCTTTCATACTCGTCCTCACGGCCTGGACGATTCGCAATGCCCGCGTCTTTCATCGCTTCCAACCGCTGGCCCCGACGCATGGCGAGATGCCCGGCGAGTTCGTTCCGCGCGGTTACTATTTGTGGTTGCGCACCTGGCTCGATGACGAGCGTTACATCGCGCCATTTCTTTGGTCACTCGACACCGATCCAATCACCATGGATGATGTGCCGCCGCACGCCTTCGATTCTAAGGAAGAGAAGAACCGAGTCGCCGCGCTGCTGGAGAAATACAACCACCCCGATGGCTCGCAAAACCCGAACAGCGCTCCGCCCCAACCGCAACCAAGTCCGACTCCGCAAGCTTCGCCGACCGAAACGCTACCGAACTCAGCCCGATCGACCAGTACGCCGAATTCAACGCCGAAGAATTCAAACGCGAACGCTAACAGCAACGCTGAAGACACTGACGATGAAAATGATCAAAACGACAACAGCAGCGATCAAGGTGACGAGACTGATAATCCAAATGAATCGGCCCAGTCCGAGCCCGAACCGCACGGCCCGGTCGAGATGACGCCGGAGATTGACGTGGCCTTTGCGCAGATTGCGCGCGAGCGCATCGCGCGTCATCCATTCCGCTACTACGTTTGGCTGCCGGTGGCCCGGGCCGAGACGATGTGGTTCGACACCCACTCGCAGTACTGGCCGTTCGAAGGCGAACTCCTGCCTTTTGAAGATTTGGACTACACGCATTACCAGCACATCTGGCTGCCGCTGTTTGGGGGACTGACTGGGGTTTACAGTTTGCTGGGCGGGTTGGGAGGTTGGCTTTTGTGGCGCTCGCGAAAATTTGCGGCGCGCAGATGGTTGCTGCTGGCTTCGCTAATTATCTTTCTGCGATTGGCATTCTTTGCCACTCTCGAAAATCCCGAACCGCGCTACGTCGTTGAGTTCTTTCCGTTTCTTTCAATTCTCGGCGGAATTGCGATCTCGCATCTCACCTACGCCTTGAAAAAGCCACAGATGCACACAGACAAACACGGATAGAAAGCGGACAAACTACTCTCATATCCGGGTGAAGCCGTCTTTGTTTATGGTTCTAAAGATTGGGAGGCGGCGATTGTTCCGACGCCGGTACGCGCGAAACATCAGGCTTGTCCGGAGACGTATGCAGATGCACGGCTTTCCATTCGGCGCCAACTCGCTTAAAGACCAGCGTCATGCGACCTGAAGCAGTGTCCGGCTGGCCCTTGAAAGTTTGCGACTGAGTCCAGAGACACGTCACGACCGCGCCATCTCGTCCGAGCATCTGCACATGCTTGTCACGAATGTCGAGCTTTACATCTTTCGTTTCCGGAAAGGAGCTCTCGCGATTCTTTCGCAACTGATCCCATCCCTTGGTGACCGTGCCGTTATAGTTAAAAAGAACGAGGTTCCCAGAATTCCAGTAACCGCTCGTATACATGTCAACATTCGAGCGCCTAATGCCTTCAATTATTTTGTCGAAGGCGGCGAGTACTCCGGTTGAGGGCGCAACCGGGGTTGAACCGGCCCTGGGCCGTTGCGACGCCGCCCCAGTGCCGGTCGATTTTGCCGCCGGCTTCGGCGTCGGCGAAGGCTTTGGCTCTACGGTGCGCGTGCGCGTCGTGGTCGAGGAATTCGAGTTCTGGGCAAACGCCAACATGCCGCTCACAAACACAATCGAAGCAAGGACGAGAAATCTTTTCAACATGATTAGCTCCTCAAAGTAGGCCACAGAGGCCGGAGAGCCAAGATCATTTCTGATTTTGGATTTTTGATTTGGGATTCGTCGGTCGTGACACCAATCAAAAATCACAAATCTAAAATCGCAAATTCTCCGTGCCTCTGTGGCTAATTCTAATCTCCGAATTCATTCCAGGGACGCTGACTCCGCAAACGCATCACCGAACGCTCGCGGCCAATTATCTCAAAGACTTCAAACATTGACGGTCCCACGGCCTGGCCAGTCAACATGGTGCGCGCAGCATTAATGAAAAGTCCAGCCTTAACTGCGGCTTCTTCGGCGAATGCGCGCAGCGTTTCTTCCGCCTTCGCCGCCGTGAAGGGCTCGGCGTTTTCCAAACGATCAGCCAGCGCCGGCAAGAGCTCTCGCAGCCTTGGCTCGTTCAGGACATTCTTGCGCACGGCCGCTTCTTCGAAGTCGAAATCTTCCGAGAAGTAAGCGCGCCCGTGCGACGAAAAATCTTTCAAAGTAAAAAAGCGCTGGCGAATGAGTTCAACTGCCTTCTCGAACCATTCGTGTTCGTCTTCATCGTATTCTTCGCGCCAGAGTTTCTCAGCTCGCAGCTCAGCTTTCACCATCGGCAGCAGGTCGGCCGTGGGCATCGTGCGAATGTACTCGGCATTCATCCACAGCGCCTTGTCGTCAGTCCAGTGGCGCGGGTCGTTTTCGTGAAAGTTAAAGATCGAGTTGGCCCGCCCGATGCCTTCGAGTGAAAACTCTGCTATCAATTCATCGCGTGATAAGAGTTCCCGGCCTTCGGGTGGCGACCAGCCCAGCAGCGCCAGAAAGTTGCGGAACGCCGACGGCACAAAACCACGATCGCGGTAAGTCGTCAGCGAGACGACTTCGCCGTGCTTGCGCTTGGAAAGCTTGGCTTTGTTCGGCGCGAGAATCAGTGGCAGGTGCGCAAACTGAGGCACATCCTTGCCGAAAGCCTGGTAAAGCAGAATCTGTTTATGCGTGTTCGTCAGATGATCCTGTCCGCGAATGACGTGCGTGATGCCCATCTCGATGTCGTCAAGTACGACCGACAGGTTGTAGAGCGGATGGCCGTCTGAACGCAGCAGCACCAGGTCTTCAATCTCAGCAAACGAGCGCTCCTGATTTCCGTAAACAATATCCGCGAATCGGGACGCGCCTTCGCGCGCCACCTTCAAACGAATCGCAAACGGTTCGCCCGCGGCGGCCCGGGCGTCGGATTCTGCTTTCGCTAAATCGCGAAAAGGATTGCTGCGATGATCGATGCCGGTCGCCGCGTGGGCCCGGGCGCGATCGACTATTCCCTGTTTGACTGACTTATCGTCGCGCGCTTCTTTCGGCGTGAAGTCGCGATAAGCTTTGCCTTCTTCCACCAGCTGGCGCGCTGCGAGGCGATGCTTCTCGGCATTGTCGGACTGGAAAACCATCTGTTCGTCGAAATCAAGTCCGAGCCACTCAAGTCCTTCGATGATCGAGCGCGTCGACTCGTCCGTCGAGCGCTGCAGATCCGTGTCTTCGATGCGTAACAGAAATTTGCCGCCGACTTTGCGTGCGAACAGCCAATTGAACAGCGCGGCGCGCGCGGCGCCAATGTGCAGATAACCGGTTGGTGATGGTGCGAAGCGAACGCGAACAGACATAAGTAAAAAGGCAAAAGTTAAAAGGCAAAAGTAATTAGGCGGCAGGCATTCTTTGCCTTTTACCTTTTTACTTTTGCCTTGATTTCTGGCGGAGATGACAGGATTCGAACCTGTGAAGGGCTTTTAAGACCCTTAACGGTTTAGCAAACCGCCGCCTTCAGCCACTCGGCCACATCTCCGCGACGATGTCGAGAAGTCATTCTAAGCTGCGAGACTCGATTGTTCAAGCATGTGTCACGCAAGTTGTTAACTTGCGTCTAAGGGTTCGACCTAATACTGGGAGCGCGGGCCCCTCGCCCCGCAGTGAGCGCGAACACGATTTTCTCGAACGAGATATAACGTCGTGAGGACTTGAGCGTGCTGCGCACGCTGTGCGGGCGAGGGCGCCCGCGCTCCCGGTTAACAACTTGCGTTACTACGCCGCCCGCCCCAGAGGCCGCGGCGCGCGACGCAGTTGCACGGGCAGCTGAAGTGCGCAGCAAACCTTCGTTAAGTTTTCGCGGTCACGCTGAAATTCGGGATGTTCAGCCAGCGACGCGCGCACTTCGCGAAAGATGCGCGCCGCATGTTCGTCTGGTGGTTCGGCGAGACGATAGTGTATCCACTTGCCTTCGCGCCGTGCTTTGACGATGCCGGCCCGGCGCAGGTAAGCCAGATGCCGTGAAATCTTCGGTTGACTGGTTTTCAAGATCGCCACGAAGAAGCAGACGCAAACTTCTGAATCTCCGATTAGGCTAATCAGGCGCAGCCGCGTGCGGTCCGCCAAAGCTTTGAAGAGCTCTTCGATTTGGTAGTTCTTTTTTGTCATTTCATTCCGGTTCCAATCAGCGCGCTGCGCCGCTCGAGCAAAATTGTATCGCGCCACTCACCGTTTAGTTTCCCGATCCGTTCGCGGCGGCCGACCGCGCGAAAGCCGCACCGCAAGTGCAGGGCGATCGTGACGACGTTCTCTGGAAACACCACGGCCTGCAACATCCAGATCCCATTCTTTTCTGATTCCGCAATCAACACTTCAAGCAACGCGCGCCCGACTCCGGCGTTGCGATGATTTGCGGCGACATAGACACTCACTTCGGCAACCCCGGCGTACGCCTGTCGTTGCGAGACTGGACTGAGGGCTGCCCATCCTGAAATTGTCTGCCCGTCATGCGCTATGAGTCTCGCGAACCGGAGGTGCGCGGCGTCCCAGGCTTCCCACGAGGGCGCGTCGGTTTCGAAAGTCGCGTGCCCCGTGGCGATGCCTTCGAGATAGATTGCCTTCACTTCCGCCCAATCAACGGGCCTCATTTGCTCAATCGCCAGGCCGTCCTTCACATTCGGCTTGACAGATATGTTCGATTCGCTTAACATCCCACTCGCATTCGCCCAGGCGAATATGATTCTAAGGGAGGTTTCGAATGGAAAGCAAGAACAATACGGCCGCGGTGGAGGTTTCGGCGTTAAAAGCTCATTTGGCTCTCAACGTAAAGAGTGTCGAGCAAAGCGTCAACTTCTACCGGAAAATGTTCGGCATTGAGCCGAGCAAAGTTCGCACGGGCTATGCGAAATTCGACGTGCAGAACCCGCCGCTGAACTTCACTCTTAATCAAGGCTCGTTTGCGAACGCCGGTGCGCTGTCGCATTTGGGAATCCAGGTGCGATCGACCGCAGACGTTTTGGCGACGCGACAGAAGTGGAACGACGCCGGTCTTTTAACGCGCGACGAGATGCAAACCAACTGTTGCTATGCGAGCCAGGACAAGACGTGGGTGCGCGACCCGGACGGGAACGAATGGGAAGTGTTTGTCGTGCTGAAGGATAATTTCGCCGACACGGCAGCGTGTGAGTGCGGCGACAAGATCGCGCAGACTACGCCAAAAGCGATCGCCGAGTCTGCTATCTCTTGCTGCACGCCGGCGTCCGTGGGAACTGGGCGGTGAATCTGGCGCGACGAACTATCGCTGAAGCGTTGGGCACGGCAATGTTGTTGGCCGCAGTTGTCGGCTCCGGCATCATGGCTGAACGCCTTGCCGGCGGCGGTCGCGTTGCTTGCCAATACGATTGCGACCGGCGCCGCGCTGATAGCTCTGATTCTCAGCTTTGGCCCAGTTTCGGGGGCGCACCTCAATCCGGCGGTTACGCTCAGCTTCGCATTTCAATCAGAGCTGCCCTGGCGCGATGCGGCGGCTTACATCGTCGGGCAATTCGCCGGAGCTGCGACAGGGGTAGCAACAGCGAATCTCATGTTTAGCCTGCCGCCGATATTTCTTTCTCGCCATGCGCGCGGCGGGACAGCGCAGATCTTCAGCGAGTTGGTCGCAACTTTCGGATTGGTGCTGGTGATTCAAATCTGCGCGAAGTTCCAGTCGCGAATGATTGCCCTGGCGGTGGGCGCTTACATCACGGCGGCTTACTGGTTCACCGCGTCAACCTCGTTCGCAAATCCCGCCGTGACGCTGGCGCGATCGCTCAGCGACACATTCACCGGAATCCGACCGTCCAACGTTCCCGCCTTTATCCTGGCTGAATTAGTTGGTGCGGGCGGCGCCGTCCTGTTGATTCGCTGGTTGATTCCACGCTCTTTGGAGGTTACTTCCGATGTCTGAAAAGCAACGCGTTCTGATTCTCTGTACCGGCAATGTGGCGCGCAGCCAAATGGCCGAGGGGTTGTTGCGCCATATGGCCGATGATCGTTTCGAAGTCTTCAGTGCCGGCTTGTTGCCAAGCTATGTTCGTCCGAATGCGATCGCAGTGATGAACGAGCTGGGGATCGACATCTCACATCATCGATCCAAATCCCTGGATGAGTTTCTCGACACCCCCTTCGATTTTGTGATTACGGTCTGCGATCACGCCAATAAGCAATGTCCGATTTTCCCGGGTCCGGCAAAGCGAATCCACTGGAGCATCGACGACCCGGTCGCTCCCGGCGGCGAAGCGGCACAAATCGAGGCGTTCCGTCGCGCCCGCGACGAATTGCAACGCCGCCTTCAATCGTTCGTCGAGGACCCCGGGGCCAGCACGTGAATGAGAACAGAAGAACGGCGTCGCCAGAGTTGGTTTCGGCGACGCCGTATTTTACTTTCGCTCCTGATCGAGCATTACAGAATCTAATTGACGGAACCCATTCGATTACGCTATAAAGGGCTTTGCATGGCAAAGCCAGCCCTGGGGACCGCTCCCCTTACGAGATCCTTTGATTAGTGAAGAATTCTTGAGATGCGGAAAAGAACCGTATCGCGCTACAATGCGTCCTCGATGAAACTGCTTGAGCAAATCAACTCGCCTTCAGACCTGCGCCGTTTGCAACCTGATCAGTTGCCGGCCGTCGCCGACGAAATCCGCACTTACATTCTGGAGACCATGTCCCGCGTCGGCGGTCACACCGGTGCTTCACTCGGCGCGGTCGAGTTGGCCGTAGCTTTGCACTACGCCTTTGATACGCCGCGCGACCGTTTGGTTTGGGACGTCGGCCATCAGGCCTATGCGCACAAAATTCTGACGGGCCGGCGCGAACAACTACCGACCGTCAAACAGTACGGCGGCATCAGCGGGTTTCTGCGTCGTGACGAATCTGAGTACGACACGTTCGGCGCCGGCCATGCTTCGACTTCCCTCTCCGCCGCGTTGGGGATGGCGATCGCGCGCGATCGCAAGGGCGAGGATTACAACGTCGTCGCTCTGATCGGCGATGCGTCACTTGCGGGCGGGATGGCGATGGAAGCGATCAACCAGGCCGGCCATCTGAAAACGCGTCTGATTGTCGTGCTCAACGACAACGAAATGTCGATCGCGCCCGCGGTCGGCGCGCTCACCGGATATCTAAATCGCATTCGCGAAGCGCACGGCTATCATCGCTTCAAAGATGAAGTGGAAGAAACCCTGCTTTCGATTCCCTCCGTGGGAGAGCGCCTGCATCACGCGGCCAAAACCGTGAAAGACGCGATCGCCGCAGCGGTTTTGCCGGGCGCGTTGGTCAATGAACTGGGATTCAAATACATCGGTTATGTCGATGGTCACAACACCCGCGCGCTGGTGGCGGCGCTGCGCGAAGCTCAGCAGATCAAAGACGGCCCCGTCATCGTTCATGCGCTGACGACCAAAGGCAAAGGTCACCCGGCCGCGGAAAAGGATTATTACAAGTGGCACGCGACCGGGCCGTTTGAATTGAAAACCGGTAAGCCGATCAAGTCACCGGGGAAAGCGCCAACCTACACGCAGGTTTTTGGCGAGACGCTGTGCCAATTGATGGAAAAGGACCGGAAGATTGTCGCGCTGACGGCGGCCATGCCTGATGGCACTGGCGTCTGCTTCCCGCTGGAGAAGTTTCCCGATCGCTCTTTCGATGTCGGCATCGCCGAACAGCACTGCGTGACCTTCGCCGCTGGATTATCGGTCGAAGGATTGAAGCCGGTGTGCGCAATTTACTCGACGTTCCTGCAGCGCGCCTTTGATCAGCTGGTTCACGACGTCTGCATTCAAAACCTGAACGTCAAATTCTGTCTGGATCGCGGCGGTATTGCCGGCGGCGACGGCCCGACGCATCACGGCCTTTTGGACATCGCCTACCTGCGCGGCGTTCCCAACCTTATTTTGATGGCGCCGAAGGACGAAGGCGAGATGCGCGACATGATGCTCACGATGACCGAGCACGTGGGGCCGGCGGCGATGCGCTATCCGCGCGGCAATGGCATCGGCGTGCCGATCGATCGCGACCCGCAGCTTTTGGAAATTGGCAAAGCCGAGTTGCTGCGCGATGGCGGCGAGATTGCGATCGTCGCGTACGGCTCGATGGTTTATCCGTCGCTCCAAGCTGCCGAGAACCTCGCCAGGGATGGAATTGAAACGACGGTCATCAACGCGCGTTTTGTAAAACCGCTCGACAGCGCCTTGTTACTTGCGCTCGCCCGGACGAAGCGTCTGATTGTGACGGTCGAAGAAGCGTATCTCGCCGGCGGTTTCGGCTCAGCCATCATCGAACTGCTTGAAGAAAATGGCCTGCAGGACAAAGTACGCGTCGTCCGGATGGGTGTTCCCGACCGGATTGTCACGCACGGCGACACCAAACTTCTGCTGGCCAAATACGGCCTGGACGCGGACGGTATTTACACGCGCGTCAAAGAGGCCATTGAAGTCATGGAAGATCGCCGCGCCCAACCTCAGAAGGTGACGGCGTAACTTCACCATTGCCAGCGGCCTCGCCGGAAATCTTCAGACGATCAAAAGAACGTTTGACCTCTTGACGGCAAGCGTGGCATGATGCGCCTAAGGCGTCTGAGAGCTTGAGTATTCTTGATTCGCCCTGCCCTGTAATTCCTCCAAACAACACCCGACTGAAAAGATCCCCCCGGTCTTTAATCGAAACTCGCGCGGTGCGGCGCGAGGGAAGGGTCAGCCTCTATTATGAAGAAGCAATTTCTCTTTGAACGTGAGTGCATCCATCGTTACGAGGGGGCAGAAGGCGATTTCTACAACGGAATGTTTTTTGTGCAAGCGCTGCAGCGGCTTCCCGCGGTCGACGCCGTGAAGATCGCCGGAAAGATTAGTCCGTTCTTTTGGGTCGATGCACCCCGAGTCGTGGTGTGGTTGTGCGTCGACTGCGCAGCTGAGCTGCATATCAGCGATCCCCCGCGCGCGGTGGTGCAGAGCGCGCGGCGCTAGTGTCCGCAAGCCCGACCGTTAGGGAGCGCCAGTCACGAGAGACGCTCGCAGCCAATCGAGCCCACCCTATCGACCACCCCACGCGGGCTGCCCGCGCGGGGAGCCCGGTGCGGTCGAGCTTCTGATACGATGTCGAGCGATGAAACGCGAGCGCATCGACAAGCTGCTCGTCGAGCGCGGGCTGGCGCAATCGCGCACGAAGGCGCAAGCCCTGGTCATGGCCGGCGTGGTCCTCGTTGAGGAACAGCTTGTCCGCAAACCTTCTGAAAGTTTTTTGCCCGCAGCCAACATTCGAATCAAGGACGCGGGCGATCCGGCGTCGCGTTATGTCGGGCGCGGCGGCTTGAAACTGGAAGCCGCTCTGCGCGAGTTTCAAATCGATGTCGCAGGATTGACTTGCATCGATGTCGGCGCCTCAACCGGCGGCTTCACTGATTGTTTCTTACAACATGGCGCCAGCAAGGTAGTGGCCGTAGACGTCGGCCACAATCAGCTCGACTGGAAATTGCGCAGCGATTCGCGGGTGGAACTTCGCGAGGGTGTTAATGCCCGTTATCTGAAACCAGAAGAGTTCGATCAGAAGTTCGATCTGGCGGCGATCGATGTCGCGTTCATTTCCGCTACCATGATCTTGCCCGCAATCGTTCCTTTGCTGACTAATCAAGGTCGAATCATCACGCTCATCAAGCCGCAGTTCGAAGTCGGCAAAGACGAAGTTGGGAAAGGCGGCATCGTCACTGACCCGTCTAAGCACCAGCGGGTGGTCGATGAAGTGAATCGCGCGGCGACGGAATTGGGACTCAGAGTTTGCGGCACCATCGAATCACCGATTCAAGGGGCGGATGGGAATGTTGAATTCTTCGCGCTGTACGTAAGGGCAATTTAAGAGGCGGATGTAACGATCCACGAAACCCACACGAAACCGCCCGCACAAGGTCCTTTCGTTTCGTGTGATTTCTTCGTGGATCGTTCTGAATCCAACCAGGACGTGCCGGCAGAAGAAAAGCCGCCCGCGACTGTTCGCCGGCGGCCTTCCGGTGAAACTGTTGGGATTGACCTGTGGCTGTGACTGCCTCGGAAAGAAGGTGTCACAGTAAAACCTCTCAGGAAGACAATCCTAACAAACTAACCCTCGAAGGGGATTATCGATCCTGAGGTTAGGTCTCAGCCACCTCACTGTGATTAGAACTCATAAATTTTTCGATCACCTCCTTTCCAGTGTTAAGGGAATGATAAGAGAGAAGATCGAGCGCGTCAATAAAAATCTTGGGACTTATACCGTTGACACACCACAAAATCTTCTTGTTATTGAGGCTTGCTCCGTTGCTGGGCTAGCGCCCCGGCGCGCTCCGCGAAAACGCTATGCGCCCGCCCGCATAAACCGAGTGCGGATGCTCGACGCCAAAAAAATAAGCCAACTCGCGATAGTCCGACGCATCGTGAACGACGAAATCGGCGCGCTTGCCTTTTTCCAGGCTCCCGATTTCGTCACCGCGACCCAGTGAATAAGCGGCGTTGATGGTGACGGCAGTGATCGCTTCGGCGGGCATCATTTTCATCTGGGTGCAGGCGAGCGAAAGGACCATTGGCATCGAAGGCGTCGGCGAGGAACCGGGATTGAAATCTGTAGCCAGCACAACCGCGAGTCCGGCGTCGATCATCGCGCGCGCGGCCGGATAATTGCTCGAGCCGAGCGCGTAAACCGAACCAGGTAACAGCACCGGCTGAACCTGCGCGGCTTTCAGCGCTGCGATGCCGGCCGCGTCGGTGTGTTCCAGATGGTCGGCCGTCGCCGCGTTAAGCTCTGCCGCCAGTTTCGCGCCGCCGGAAAGCGAAAGCTGATCCGCGTGCACGCGCAGACCCAGTCCCTGACAGCGCGCGGCTGACAGGATTTGCCAGGATTCGTCCGTCGTGAACACGCCTTCTTCGCAAAAGACGTCGCAGTATTCAGCCAGCTTTTCTTCGGCCACCCGCGGCAGCATCTCGTTAATCACCAGGCTGACGTAAGTCTGCCGGCGCGATTTGTATTCCGACGGAATGTCGTGCGCGCCGAGGAACGTGGGAACGTACTTGAGCGGCGTCTCTTCGTTGAGTTGCTTGATCGCGCGTAGGATCTTCAGTTCGTCTTCGATCGTCAGACCGTAGCCCGATTTCGCTTCCACCGTCGTGGTTCCGTTTCGCAGAAACCATTCGGCGTAGCGTTTTCCAGCTTTGACCAAATCGCTCAGCGAGGCATTTCGCGTCGCCCTGACCGTCGATCTGATCCCGCCACCGCGCGCCGCGATTTCGCGATAGGTGGCGCCGCTCGCGCGCTGCTCGAACTCGTTCGCGCGAATGCCGGCAAACACCGGGTGCGTGTGCGCATCGACAAAGCCCGGCATCACGACGCGCCGTCCCGCGTCGATTATCTTGCAGTCGTCTGTGATCAGCGGCTCGATTTCGCGTCGCCTCCCGACGGCATCGACGCGGTCGCCCTTAACAATCATCGCGCCGTCTTCGATGATCGAGAGTTGGCGCAGATCGCCGCCGGTGCGTGGCCGGCGCGCACCGGCAAGCGTTACCAGTTGCGAACAATTAACGACTGCGAGAGTTTCAGGCACGGGTTTTCCGGCGCGCGCGCCACGAGAGCAGCGCGTAAACGATCAAAGAGAAAACGATCAGATCGATCAGTCCGGCTGCGGCCACGGCGAGAAACGTCGGGCCGCCAGACGTGTCGCCGGTCGCGCGAGGGAAGATGTGCTGCGTAATGAAAAGCGGCCAGGCGTCGAAGTAATAGAATGCATGAATCATCCAGGCAGGCGGATGGCTCGGCCGATAGAGGCGGTTGACCAGCATCAACGACACGCCGTCGGCGATCATTACCAGAAAGCCAAGCGGGATTGAGACGAGCAGTCGTTTCCAGCTCATGACTACACCAAAGTATTTCGTGAGTTCTGTTGATCCGCGAGTACGTCGGGCCCGCTACTGCTAGACTTCTTTGTACAACGCAGCCCCGGCAAGAGCGCCGAGGACATAGGCAACCAGCCCCCAGGCAAATGCGATCAGCATCGTGTTCAATGGAATCGCGAAGAGCGCGCCGTTCAGAGTTCCTTTGTACAGGTAGATCGAGAGCCACGCTATGAGGCCCGCAACAATTGCTGTCTTTGGTCCGGGTCCCAATCGAGGCCTGATCAACGCATATATCCAGACGATGAGAATCCCGAGGAGAAAGGTCAGCGCCACGGCGATCGCAATGAAGTTTCCGCCTGGAGCGGGCACATTCATTTTGCGGAAGGTGCCTTCCATCTGTTTTGCCAGCACCACTCCATTCAGCAAATACTCGCCGATGTTTATTACCAGGCCTGCCACGAGGCCTCCGAGCAGCACGCGTCCGAAATTAATCTTGCCCATGTCTGTCTCCTTACTCTTGGGGAATGATTCTGGAGCTAGAGCGCGAGGATGATTATCACAGGATTGATGGGAAGGCCAGCCTTATCGGGAGCGCTTCTTGTCGAACGCATAAATCGCCGCACCGATCGCGTTGGCCGCGATCACCACCGCGATAATCTTCGCCGCGAACAGCAGGCGACTCTGGACGTCGATTATCGGAAACACGGTAAAGAACGCGCCGACTACGGACATCAGAAAGCCGAGCGCCGCCGCCACTTTCAGCCACCACGGAGCTTTGGCGCCGAAACGCTTCATGGCGACGATCGGAATCGCGAACAGCACCATGTAGATTAGCGCATACAAAACGTTCGCCGCGTTGTCCTGAAACTGAAAGGCCTCGGCCTCTTTCACTCCGAGCAAAGGCGCGAGGCTGAACACCAGCGTGGTCACGCCCACAAATAGGATCGAATTCACCGGCGTGCGATAACGCTGGTGCAGCTTTGCAAACCACGCCGGCAGTAAATTGTCCCAGCCGGCGACCATCGGCAAGCGCGTGTTGCCGGCAAAATAGATGCTCATCAAAGCGATCTGCCGCGCGGCCACGCCGAAGATGGTGATCGAAATCAATATCGACACCCAACCGAACCCGCTGAAGCCCAGACTGAGCACCTGCGGAATCGGGGCGATGAGATCGACTTTGTCCGGGGACACAAACGCCAAAACCGATCCGGTGCCGAGAATGAACATCAGCGCGATGATGGGCGCTGAGATCCAAACTGAGCGGGCGATGTTGCGCGCGGGCGCGCGGCATTCGCCGGCCAGAATCGCGATGTACTCGAAGCCCGAGAGCGCGCCAACGGCGAGCTTGCTGCAAACGTTGATGTTGTAGGTGCTGACCTGCGGGAAGCTGAGCGAAAACGGATGGTAGTTGGCCAGAGTCCCGCGGCTGGCGGTAATGAAGGGCAGCAGGACAAGCGTCGCGAAGGTGATGATCAGCATCGCGCCGCCGAAGTTCTGCACCCACTTTCCGAGCGCGAGACCTCTGCGCGAAGCCGTGACGACAGAAGTTATCAACACGACACAGACCAGCGTGGTCATCCATTTGTTCTCGTGCATCCAGGCGGCGCGCGGGCCGATGGCATAGGCGATGTTCTTCTTAATAATCAAACCGATGCCGGACATCACCAGAATGCCGAAGATCCAAAAATTCCACGCGACCATAAACGCCACGAAATCGTCGAATGCGACCTTGGCCCATTGATAGAGGCCGCCTTCGAGCGGCGCCAGGCGATTGAGATAGATGACGACGGCGGCGAGTGGCAGATAAAAGGTGGCGATCGCGATCAGCCAGAACGCCATCTGTGACTGCCCCAGCTTGGCGGCGAAGCCAACCCAGACGGTGCCGACGACGAAGACTACTTGCGTGAGGACCAGGTCCCGGAGGCCCAATTCCTTCTTGAGAGAAGTGCTGCGCGCCTCGACGTCGCGTTCGATGGTCTCGAGAGTTGATCCTGTGGTGTTAGACGCTTTCGCCATTTCCTGATTCTTGTAGGATCAGAAGACCCGCCTTACTGGGAGCGCGGGCGCCCTCGCCCGCATACGCGAGCAGAGCCCGCGTCAACTCTCGAAGACTTATTCGCGCTTCGCGCTCATGGCGGGCGCGGGCGCCCGCGGTCCCAGCTTACGCTGCCGAACTATGATCGTGAACGATCCTCCAGCCGGCTTTCGTTTTCCGAAACAGCAAACTGAATGTTCCGTGCGGCTCGTCGTTCGCGCGTTTCAGGCGCCAGCGACCAAGAACGAGCGCGGCGTCTTTGCTCAAGACAGTGATTTCCAGTTCGGAAAATGTCAGAACGCCCATCTTCTCGCGCGAGTCGTAGCTCTTCTTATAGCGATCGAGCACGGCCTGCCAGCCGTGATTGATCCGATCGCCGGAAACAAACTCTGTGTTCGGCGAACGATCATAGCCATCCATGTAGCCTTCGAGATCGCCGCGATTCCAGGCGGCGGCTTGTGCGTCGAGCACGGCGCGGATGGCGGCTTCCGTTTTGGGGTTGTGGTTTGATTGAGCGCTGACGAAGGTCTGAAACGTCATGCAGGCGCAGACGACCAGGGCGATGACAAGGAAGAGCCGAAACATTCTATGTCTCACGAACCCACCTCGTTTCAGCAAAGGCTCCGATAGGAGCCGAATGTTTATAGCAGGCGGATAGTTTGAATTCTGATTCGCCGTCAGTCGCGGCAATGTAACACGGCGCGACCGTCGGCGCTAGATCTTCGTTCGCAAACGCAACTCTAAATATTTCGTCCTTGACGGGACTGGGAACTTCAGAAGTACCGATAGTGCCCCGTGATCTTCCACGCGAACAAAACGTCTTCCATGCGCGCCGAACCCATGTTGTGCACCATCAGGTAACGTTGCGTTGGCTTGAACCAGACATTGACGACCATGCCAATGTGATCGACGCCACCGCCGAGGTCCCAGGTGATGATGTCGCCGGGCAGAAACGTCTCGCTGCCGCCCGTCGTCGCCAGCGATTTGGCTTTGCGCGTGAAGTAGGTTTGCAGATTTGGCACGCGGCGGTGATCGATATTCGTGTCGGGGCTCTTCAATCCCCAGCGGGTCGGATAAACAGAAAAGTTCGACTTCATATCTTCGTGCACGTCCTTCTGCAAATCGATTCCCGCTTTGCGAAATGCGCGCACGATCACATCAGAGCAAACGCCGGTCTCAATCGGCACATCGCCGTTTGGATATTCGATCTTCTGGTAAGAAGGATCGTAGCCGGTCGTCTTACCAACTTGATCGATCGCGTCATCGATTACAAGTTTGAGTTGCGCCGAACTGTTGTCCGGGAGCGCGCGAATCTCTGTCTGTTGCTCAGGTGGCTTGAGCGGGCTGACGACCCGCGCGGCTTGCTGCTGGCAGGCCATGGCGAGGACCGACGTCAGGACTAAAAGAAGTAAGTTTGAAAGATTTTTGGTCATTGATGTCTTGTCTTAGACCAGGGAACTTGTCCGAAGGCTCCCGTACCCATGCTCAGTGCGAGCTCTGAACCTACTCGCTACTGCGAGCGGTTCTGTAGCCACGCCCGAATATCTTCCCGCATCGGCTGAACAATTTCGTGACCGGCATCATAACCCTTGAATTCAACATCGCCGGCGCGCATTCGCAGTCGCTGCGCGTAACCACTAAGTCTTGATGTCGGATAGTATTCATCGCGATCGCCGCTTAGATGAAAAACGCCGGCCTTAGTTGGCTGATAAAGCGCGCTGGTTTCCCAATCGCCCGGCATGCCGCCGCAGATTCCAATCACGCCGCGCAAGACGTCCGCGTACGTGAACGCGAAGCGATAATTCAGCGCGCACGACTGTGAAAAGCCGAGCAGGAAGATTCCGGTCCGATCGGCGACGCCTTCTTTGGTCAGCGAGTCGATCAGGTCGAGCACAGCGCGATGATGGATCGCGACGGATTCTTCGGGCCGAAAGTTAGTCAGCCAGCCAAAGCCAAACCGCAATGGCCCACCCGGCACTTTTGGTTCTCGCAAATGCTGATGCGGTCCTTGCAAAGATGCGATGGCGAACCCGCGCGGAGCAATTGCCTGCGCCTCGCGCAACGCGTGCCACTTGCTCGCGCCATAGCCATGCAGCGTAACGAGCAAAGGCGCCGGTCCAGACTCCGCGGCAACCACGTCGTAATAAAGTTTGATTTCGGCGGTCAGCGCGCGCTCGATTGAGGTCCCGTCGTTCATCGTCAGAGGCTAACACGCTCTCGAAAGAGCGACAAAGCTATTAGCTTGCGGGTAGCGGGTCAGTTTCAACATTCTAAAAGGAGAGGCCAGTTGTTAACTGGGAGCGCGGGCGCCCTCTCCCGCACAGCGTGCGGAGCGCGCTCAATTTCCTCAAAACGTATTCAACGGCTTCGAGAAAATCCTGTTCGCGCTGCGCGCTCAATGCGGGCGAGGGCGCCCGCGCTCCCGGTGGTAGGTCGACCCCTAAAACTCAAACAACTTACCGTTTGTCGAATAGCTTTGCATTCAGTGCCAATGAAAGTTACGATGATCGAGCATTTCGCGATTCCGAGATCAAACTAGTCGAAGCGAGGTTCGCAACCATGAAATTTCCCGGTGGACTCAACATTCAGGGGATGATGAAACAGGCGCAGCAGATGCAAGAGAAGATGGCACGCGAAATGGAAGAGCTGCGCGTCGAAGCTTCCGCGGGCGGCGGCGTCGTGACCGTCCAGATGAAAGGCAATCACGAAATCATCTCGCTCAAAGTCGATCCGGAAATCGTCAAAGAGAACGACATCGAGATGCTGCAAGACATGATCGTCGCGGCCATCAACGAAGCGAATCGCAAATGCGACGAGGCCATGAAGAGTACCCTGGGATCGATGCTGCCGCCGGGACTGGGAAACCTTTTTTAATTGCCGATTTGCGATTGCCAATTGCCGATTGGCAACCCACCTCAAAAACAAATCGGCAATCGGAAATTGAAAATCGGAAATTGAAATGCTCGACTACGCCGAACCCGTAACCAAACTCATCGACGAATTCAAGCGCTTGCCGAGCATCGGGCAAAAGTCGGCGCAGCGTCTGGCATTTCACATTTTGCGCGCGCCGGAGGCCGACGTCGAGCGTTTGATTGCGGCGCTGCACGAAGTCAAAGAGCGCATTACCGAGTGCACGGTCTGTAACAACCTGACCGACATCAATCCCTGCCGCTTCTGTTCATCGCCGTCGCGCGATCGTTCGCTGATGTGCGTGGTTGAGCAGCCCTACGATCTGGTAGCGGTGGAAAAAACCCGCAGCTACAAAGGTCTCTATCACATTTTGCACGGGAGCCTTTCGCCGATTCGCGGCATTCGTCCCAGCGATTTGCGTCTGGAGAATCTCTTGTCGCGGCTGAAGCCTGAGAACAACGACGGCGTCGAAGTTCGTGAAGTAATTCTCGCCACGAACCCAAACACCGAAGGCGAGGCGACCGCGAATTACATCAGCCGCTTGCTAAAGCCGCTGGGTCTGCGCGTGACGCGCCTGGCGATGGGCATGCCGGTGGGCAGCGATCTGGAATACGTCGATGAAGTAACGATGGATAAAGCGCTGTCGAATCGGCACGAGATGTAAGCGGCTGCTGGAGGAGGCAGACAGCAGACGGCAGACGGCAGGAAAGCTAGATGCTGAAGCTTTCGGGATAGTTAATCATTCCACCAAGCATTCTCCCAACCTCTTCGTAGCCGGCCGTTAATTTCGCTTGTTGTTGTGGCGAGAGATATCCGCAGTCGCGGGCGAAATCTAACCACACTTGAGTTTCGGTCGCTTCGCCGTCAGCATCCGCCATCTTGCTAACGAACATCTTGGGATAGCGCTTCTTGCGATAGCCTTCAGCGATGTTGGCAGCCACGCTTCGTGATGCTCGACGAATCTGATCTGTTAGCGAGTATCTTTCTTCTGGTGGAAAGGATTTCGACTCCCGAAAGATTTCCATCGCCAATTGATAAGCCAGCTGATAAACCTTGAGATCTCTAAAACCATGTGGGATTGGCATAGATCCTCCTGCGGTCTGCCTCCTGCCGTCTGCCTACTGACTAGAATCGAACGTGTTCCTCCGGCGCGCCTTTCTTGCAATCGACGCACTCGGCCGCGGAGTTGTAAAACTTTTCGTCAAACTCGACCAGTGATCTGATCGGCACGCCGCCTATCTCATTCGGCGCCGAAGTGAAGTGCACGATCGCGCCGCAGCCGATGATGGGCGCGCCGAGGCTCCTGACCAATTCGACCGTCTCTTCGATAGCGTGGCCGCTGCGAATAATGTCATCGACGATGATGCAGGGAGCGATGTCGCCCTGATTGACGTACTGGCGAAACATGCGTTTGCCGCCTTCCTGCTCGGCCCAGTAGATCTGTTGCGCGCTCAGCGCGTCGCGCACGCCGAAGGCCACGGGGATGCCGCCGGAACTTGGGCTGATGATCGAAACTTTTGGCAACTGGCTGGCGATGTCGCGATCGACGCGGAATTTGCGGCTGAGGGCGACCGCCAGAACGCGGGCCGTGTCATAATAGCGAAACGCTAAAGGCATCTGGAAATAATGGGCGGTGTGCTTGCCGTTGGGATAAACGAAGTGGCCTTCGCGAAACGCGCCGGTGCGTTTCAGAATCTGCATGATTTCTTCCGGTGATGGGATTAACTGCACGCCTGGTGCTGTCATATCAAAGTCTCCTAAAAAGTCGAAGGATGAAGGATGAAGTCGGAAGGATGAAAAAGACTACGAACGCGTGAATGATTTCACCCTTCATCCTTCCTGCTTCATCCTTTTCAGCGAGCGGGCGTAGCATAACACGGGGCTCTCGCGCTCGCTACCGCGCACCGTTACGGATCGATTGCGCGTTGAATTAACTGCCGCTGATCTTTCGGCAATTCTTCCGGCAAGGCGTCGACGGGAAACCACTCAGCTCGTTTGATCTCGAAGCTGCGGGGATGCGGCTTGCCAATCGCTTTCGCGCGAAAGTAAATTTCGATCTGCCTTGGGCGATAGAGGCTGCGGGTTAAGAGAAGCTCGACCGAATCAAGTTCCAGGCCTACTTCTTCGCGCAGCTCACGCCGCAAACCAGCTTCTGGTTGTTCGCCCCGGTTCAGGAAGCCACCGGGAATTCCCCAGCCGCTGTCGGGTCGAAAGACGTGATCGAGCAAAAGAATCCGACCGTCGTCATCGAATATCAGCGCTCCGGCAGTGGCAGTGAAACGCCGATGACCAAAGCGCATCACGCGACGACGAACGCCGCCGGGCAACCGCCGCCAAATTGCGCCAAGAAAATCTGTCAGCATCAGGAGAGACAGAATATCATGTTCGAAGCAACGAATTCGGAGTTCAACCGCCGATTAGCGGTGTACAGAGTACCGACTTTAGTCGGGCTTTGGATCCTTGATAAGTGAGAGCCCGACTGAAGTCGGTACTCTATACGCCGTTAGCTGAAGGTTGAAGTCTTAACAATTCGTCGCTAATATTCGCACACGATGTCAGCTACCATACCAGCGCCGCCAAATGCCGAGACGCCGCCGGCCGCGCCATCAACGCCACCGGTTCCCAAGCGGATCACGAACGCGCAGACGGTCTGCAACGAGCGGAACGAAAAGAAAAAACTCTGCAACGGGCATTTGAAGCAATTGAAGACCGGCGGCGAGCCGGCCGAGGTTCATCTGCGTGGCGATGACGTTTTGTACAAGTGCCAGTTGTGCGGCACGCTCTACATGGGTCCGCCGCTCGGTCACGTGCGCGATCCCGGAAAGCAGCGCAGGTTTGTCGAGGCTGAGCTGTCCGCGGTTCTGCAAGCCGCTGGCGGCACTTTGCCGGTAATCAAGAAGAACGACAAAGGCGTTTACGTTCTGGTGGAAGCGGAGGGCGCACAAGGGCATGCTGCGGCTGCCGCAAAACCCGCAGCGCCTGCTGCCGCTGCGCCCGCAGCGCCAGCGAAGCCAGCAACGGCGTCAGCGCAACCTGCGGTGATTGCTGAAAAATCGGCGGCCGCGCCGGCTGGTCCCAAACCAGCGGCGCAACCGAATCGCGAACTAAATCGGCGCACAACTTATGCGGGCGTCGTCGACACGGGACCAGTTGCGGGCGAGACTCGCGAGCAAAAGATCGAGCGCTTGCAGAAAGTAGTCGCGGGAGCGAAGCAGCGTGCGGAAGAAGGCGGTGCGGAGCCCGCGGCCGTGACAGCCGCTGAGCCATCACCAGCAGAAGCGCCGGCCGTGGCCGCGGCGCCGGTTGCTGAAGAAGCGAAAGCCGCACCGGCCCCGACACCTTCGCCCGCGACCCCCACGACCATTGGGCAGCCTGATCGCACTTTGATGAAGAGATCGACTTACGCCGGCGTTGTTGACACTGGACCAGTTCCCGGCGAGACGCATGCCCAAAAAATTGAGCGGTTGACGAAACTCGCCGCGGCAGCAAAGCAGAAGGCGGAAGAGGGCGGGTAGCAAGGCGTCCAGTGGAAGCAAACCTCCGTTCAGTTCGAACTATAGACTTCCCGCACAAGTGGCTCTTTCTACCGCGAAGCGGTTGCAACCTCCAGCCCAACGTTGCCGCGCAGCGGCTACGTTGGGTTCTTGATAAAGAAATCCCAAATCGATTGCGTCAATTGGTTTGCGCAACCCTGTCAGGGCTGCGACGAATTCATCGTTTGCCCAACGTTGCCGAAGGCTACGAGTGAGGTTAGTTTACATGACGAGGCAAGCGTGTCCTTGCAAAATCCATTGCATCTGCTCCTTTGTTTCCCGCAACCCCGACAGGGTTGCGGCTAATTATTATTTCCCATTTACCCAACGTAGCCGCTGCGCGGCAACGTCGGGCTGGAAGGCATAACCGCTTCGCGGTTTCGTGCCGAACACGCTACCTTTATTTCACAATCAATCCTTCGGGCGAAACCTTCCAATCCAAAATCTCTGCGCCCTCTTCCGCGGCCAGCGCGCGCTCGACGTCTGGTTTGCTTTTTGGATCGCACAGGAAGGCGATGCAACCACCACCACCGGCGCCGCAGATTTTCGCGGCTTCCGCGTCGTTTCTTAAAGCCTTTTCAACCAGCAGGTCCATCTGCGGCGTCGTAATTCCGGGCGCGAGCCGTTTGCGATTTGGATACGCGGTGCGCATCGTTTCGGCTACCGCCTGCCAATCGTTGGCCAGCAGCGCCGCGCGCATTTGCACGGCTGCGTCGCGAATCTTTTCGAAAATCGCAAACAGCTCCTGATCGCCGTCGATGTGGCGTTTGAAACTGTCCCAGTTGTTGATTCCCGAATGGCGCGGCTCGCCGGTATAGCAAATCACGAAGCGACGCTCAATCTCAGCTTCGTCAATGGGCAGGTGTTCGCGCTCGATGCCGTCGGCGCGAAAGTGCACGCAGGAAGTTGAACCATAAAAGGCGGGATAGTAATCCTGAAAACCGGCCGGTACTTTGATCACGGTCGTTTCAAGGTTCGCGGCGATGGTAATGAACTTGCGCGGATCATAGCGATCTCCAACCAGACGATTGAGGGCGCCAATCAGGGCAATCGCCAGCGCGGATGAGCCTGAGATGCCGGCGCCGGCCGGAGCTTCGCTGCGCGCGACGAGATGAAAACCCGTCTCTGGGCGAAAGAAATGAACCACCTTGGAAACGAGTTCGAGCTTTTCGTCCCTCGCCAGTTCGTCGACGTCAGCGACCGTCGTTTCCAGGCGAACGCCGCGATCGAGCGATTCCAGAATGATTCGCTGGTCAGCGCGAGTCTCAATGCGCACGCGCGCGCGCAGCGAAAGCGCGAAGTTGACCGTGCTGGCGCCGCGGTGGAAAAGATAAAGCGGCCAGATGTCGATGGTGCCGCCCGCCAGATCGACGCGGGTTGGAGCGGATGATTCGATAATCACGATTTCAAATTTGAGACTTCAGATTTCAAATTCCAGATTCGAGATCAAGACATGATAAAGAAACTTAAGAAACGAACTCGGCGACAGCGCCACTCGTGATACCCGCTATAGACTCGCTACTTCAAATGAATCTTTTCAATAATCTCTTCTTTCAATTCTTTCAAGCCCTCGATCGCGGCGTGTTCGATCTCCTGCAAGCGCTCGGGCGCTGCTTCCTCGACCTTCTTTGAAAGCCAGGTGCGTTTGATCAAATAAACCGCTGTGACGCCGGCCAGCACGATCACCAGCAGAATTCTCCCGAGGTGGCGAAAGTCGCCAATCAACCTGATGACTGCGCTGCTGAAAGAGTAGCCGACTCCGCTGAGGATCAAAACCCAAACGAAACAGCTTCCCAGCGAAAGCGGAAGAAAACGCAGGTAGGGCATGCGCCCTACGCCATAAAAGGTGCACGACGCCCAGCGCAAGCCGTAAATGTACTTTGAAAGAAAAATCGAGAGCGTGCCGAATCGATCGGTCAGCCGCTCAATCCGCGGCTTCGCGATGCGATAGAAACGAAAGTCGCGGACCGTCTTGCCGAAAACGCGGCCGGCGGCGAAGGCAAGGTTGTCGCTCGCGAAACCGCCGAGCGTTCCCCACAGCAGGACTTTCGCAAAACTGTGGTCGTCAAAAAATGCGCTGTGCGCGAGCACGCCGGCGAGCAAAAGCGTTACGTCACCTTCAATCAGCACGAGAAAGAACACGGCGTAGAGGCCGTATTGCTCGATCAAGTGTGAAAGGAACTGAAGGCTGTTCATAAGAGAACAGTAGGCAGTAGGCAGTGAGCAGTAGGCAGCAACAAGCCGCATTCGTGTGCGGCGGCCATTCTAAGCTGGCTCCTCTTCCGGCGGAGGTTTGACTACGAGCACGGGGCAACTGGCATGACGCACGACAGCTTCCGCGGTCGAACCGAAAAGAATCCGGCCCAGACCGGTGCGGCCATGCGACGAGATCACGATGAGATCAACTTCGCGTTCTTCAGCCAGGCGCACGATCTCGGCGGCCGCGTCGCCATGAACCATGACCTCCTCGACATTGAGGCCCGCGCACTCGTCGCATTCAGCGAGTTTCGGCAGCTCTCTTTCAGCCGAGTCTTCCAACTGCTCGCTGATGTCCGCGATTGGCAGAGGTTCGGCGAAACCGGTGTAGCCAACCGCGGGCGCGATCGGCTCGACCACGTGGACGCATATGATCGTCGCGTTCGTCGCGCGGGCAATCGCCGCCGCATACGGCAGCGCGTAATTGGCACAGCCGCTGAAATCCGTGGGAAGCAAAATCGTGCGCAGTTGCGGCGATGCCGCGCGTTTATTTTTAGTTGTGTTTGGCATTGCTGGAATCGACCGCATTCTACACCGGAGAGAGCGCAGTTTGACAGCCCCCTGGCCCTCTAATAAGATTCCCCGCGAACCACCTGCCCCAACTCGCGAAAGGCTTTCGGCATGCCCGACGACTCTGAGACATCAGCCAACTTTGCCGGCGTCGAAATCGCCGGAACCACGATGCGCGCGGTTACTGTTTCGTCTGACGGGACGGTCCTGGCGCAGCGCCAGATTGCGTGTCAACCCGAGGATCTCGTGCCGCAAATCGCCGCTCTTGTTTCGGGTTTACGCGAGCTGGAACCGATTAAATCAGTCGGCGTGGGCATTCCCGGCCTGGTCAACCGTGAAACCGACCGGGTGCTGATCTCGACCGGCTTGCCGTCGACCGTGCATGGCGATTTTCATTCAGAGCTGATGAAGGCAACCGGGCTGCGCTGCGAGCTGGAGAACGATGCGAACGCCGCGGCATACGGCGAGTTTATCGCCGGAGCCGGCCGCGACGCGCGCGACATTTTTTACATCAGGATAGGCGACTCGATCGGCGGCGCCATCCTGCTCGACGGCAAACTGTGGACGGGCGCGTCGGGCTGTGCCGGCGAAATCGGCCACATCACCATCAACACCGAAGGCACCGAATGTGTCTGTGGCAACACCGGATGTCTGGAAACGGTGGCCTCAGGTCCGAACATCGCCCGGCGCGCGCGCGAACGGCTGGATCGGGATTCGACTTCCTCGCTGTCGAGTTTGGCCAGGAATGAAAATTTCACGGCCGCCGATCTGGCACATGAAGCCACGCATGGCGATGACTTTTCGATCATGATGATCGAACGCACCGGAAAGTTTATCGGCGCGGCCGTAGCCAGCATCATCAATTTGCTGAGCATCGAGCGGATTATTTTGGGCGGCGGCGTGATGGAAGCCGGCGATCTGATCCTCAATCCGATCATCGAAGAGGCCCGCAAGCGATCCTTTCAGCCGTGCTTTGATTCAACGAAGATCGTGGCGGCGAAACTGGGCGCGGACGGAGTGGCGATTGGCGCCGCGCTGCTGGCGCGCGATGCGCGCGGCTGGGAATAGCAAGAATTATTGCATTGATGCCATCAATCTACTGGCGTAGAATGGCACGTGTAAGTAATTAAGAGCATGCGGAAGTCACAACAAATCACAAAACCAGATGACGAACGATTCAATGAATGGCTCGCGAGATCATCTTTTGTAGCAGGCTTTGCCGGTATTGTTTCGAGCTTGTTGGGTTTACTAGTCTCTTTGTATGTGTATGTTTCGCCATCCGGAGCACCAAAGAATCAAGTTCCTCCTTTCGCCACTAACTTGCTGTACCTCGTTGGCGGCATCATCCTGCTTGGTATCATTATCGTTGCTATAGGAAGTTTTCTGCGACGGAAGAACCGTGACGTTCTCCTCCTCAAGCGTCGCTTATCTGAAATCTACCTATTAGCCCTAAGAAAAAGCGCTTTGAACCCGCACCCAAAGTGACTCGAATGACTGAGCCTCATGCCTCGACGGAGTTAGAACGCATTATCAAGTCGGCGGAAGCCGAACTTCGGGAGATTCACCCGGGCTTATTCTCTCCCGAAGGATTTCAACGATTGACCGAACGGATCAATGAATACATCGGAGAGTTAACGGTAGAATCCGTGAAAGTTGCAAAACGACACCAATCGGATTCTGTCTCGCCGGCCTATGTCGATCAAGCTAGTGAACACTTGGTCTCAGGCAAGCCTGCGAGATGGCAAAAAGTGTTAGGTGGAATTGGTGGAATTGTTTTGGGCGTGGGCTTCACTGCGGTCGTGGCGATGATTCAATCAGCTCAGTACTCTACCAGAGGAGTCGTTTTGAGCGTCATCTGTATTATCATAGGCATGCCTGCGTTCATGTTCCATATCATGAAAGACTAGTAGGTAGCACTGGTATGGCAGTCCTAATCCAACCTAACTTCGCGAATCTTCTTTTCCTGCTGAGACCGAAAATCCCGCAACTTCTTTTTTAACTCGGGCCGGCTGTTGGCCAGGATCGCGATCGCCAACAGCGCCGCGTTGGTTGCGCCCGGCTTTCCGATTGCCAGAGTTCCCACCGGAATGCCGGCCGGCATCTGCACCGTCGACAGCAGCGAATCCAATCCGTTCAGCGCGTCACTTTTCATCGGCACGCCGAGCACCGGCAGCG
>WNFC01003729.1_pt1 | contig 41092 bp, 35 predicted proteins | sample 5400541 | NCBI WGS metagenome assembly WNFC01 (sample SAMN13153342, study PRJNA577476) | soil metagenome | isolation source: 120 cm saprolite under Douglas fir tree site 2 hole 2 replicate 1 | place: USA:California | collected 2015-04-18 | reverse complement strand
GCTGGTCGACGGTCTCGCGGAGGCCGGTGAGCCAGAGGCTGACGCGAGGCTTGGGGGCGTTGAGTTCGCGCTGCATGCTGGTGAAATTTTTTACGTTGGCAACGATCTTGTCGAAGAAGTCCTTGCCGCGAACCATCTGGAAAACCTCGGACTCGGCGGCGTCGAGAGAGACGCGAAGTTCGTCGAGGCCAGCTTCGATGAGGGCGCGACCGTTTGCTTTGGTGAGCAGCGTTCCGTTGGTGTTGAAGAGGGCGTAGATGTGTCTGTCCTTGAGATATTTGACGCGCTGGGCGAGGTCTTTGACGAGCATGGGTTCGCCGATGCCGTGAAGGACCACGCGCGCGATGTTGGGGTACTGGTCGATGAGTGAAGTGAAGAGCTCCCAGGGCATGTCGGCTTCGGGCTCGAGTTGCTCGTAGGTGCGGGGGCAGGTGGTGCAGAGAAGATTGCAGCGGTTGGTGGTTTCGAGGTAGAGGCAGACGGGCTCGTGCTGGGCGACGGCATTCAGTTCTGCGTCGGGCTTCTCGAAGTAGCGGCGCATGCGGTTTTTCTCTTCCTCGGCCTGTTGCGCGGCGGGGCTGAGCTTGGCTGTGCTGCTCGCGGGATCGAGAAGGTCGTCGGGAGGAAGGATGGGAAGGAGGGTGCTCATAGGGGTTCGCTCGCTGTGGTGTGTTGGACGAACAGAGTGCGATGAACGGGCCAGCGTTTCATAGCTAGTTGGATGAGAAACGCGGCGAAGACGGCGGCGTAAAGGATTTCATTGGCCAAGAACATCTTGGGGCCAGGTTCGGCCAGAGCCGTGGTGTAGAGATAAAAGAAGCCCAGGAGATAGGTGAGGATCGGCAGGTTCGGCATGAGAGTGAAGAATGGGACCAGCCAGAGGATGTACCACGCGTAGTGGGGGGAGAAGAGGAACATCAGAGCCGCCGCCAGGGCGAAGGCTGGGCCGAGAAAGACGGCGTCTGCGGTTGGGGAGAATGGGCCAGTTGAAGAGTGCGGTTCACGCCGCGCGAATCCCCACCATAACACCCCACCAGCAAGCTGTCGGGGACCCCGGCTTAGCGGCAAAAGACGCCGCGAAGAGGGGGCACCCGGATTTGTGTTTGGTCGACGGTGGTCGGTTCCCTGTTGGCTTGCGGTCTGCCAGGACCACCATGTGATGGCGGCAAAGACCGGGGCGCAGAAGAGGAAGTAGGCAGTGGGGGTGAGGTTGTGCAGACCGGGGATTCGCTGGGCGAGTTCGAGGAGGAAGTAACGGGTTCCGGTGGTCATGCCCTCTTCTTTGGCGTAGCCGCCGAGGAAGCCGAAGACCAGCATGCCGACGCTCGAATAGGCTGCGTAGGCGAAGGCTACTACAGCGGCGACGGTGGCGGGCATCTTGAAGTCTCCGCGGCGGTAGAGGGCGGGAAAGAGTACCAGCGGGTAGAACTTCAGAAGGATCGCGATGGCGAGAAAAAGGCCGGTGAGGATCGGTTGTCTGCGATAGCGGGCGAGAAGCGCGAGGGCGATGAAGGCCATGGCGGCGGAGTCGAGGTGGCCGGAGCCGGCGATCTCCCAGATGACGACGGGGCACCAGGCGTAGAGGAGGATCTGCTCGCGGCGGATGCCGAGGTAGCGTAAGAGCGTGATGAGGGCGTACATGGTGACGCCTTCGAAGAGGACCATCACAGTCTTCATGAAAGTGACGGTGGGGGATATCCAGGTGATGAGGTAGAAGAGAGCCTGCGCCGCTGGAGGGTAGATGGTGTGGGCGTAGTCGCGGCGGTTAATGTTGTCGAAGATGTCTTGATTGCGTGCGCGCAGGAACTCGAGGACCGGACTGCCGGGGACATAGCGGTAGGGGCTGATGTGGGCGTGTTGAACGATGCCGTCCCAGACGTAGCGGTAGATGTCGCTGGAGAGAAAGGGCTCGGCAAAAAGAACGGCGAGACGACAGGCGATCGCGACGGCGAGGATGATGGGGAAGGTGAAGCGGTCGACCGGCTGGGTGAGGATGAGGAAGGCCGCGGCGAGAAAGAGGATTGAGGACCAGCCGGAGACTCCGGAGAAGCCGATGGTGTAGTGGTCGTACTCGCTGACAAGCTGACGGGAGAAAAAGAAGAGCGCGGTGCCGATGAGGAGCAGCGCGGCGTTTGTCTGCCAGGGGCGAGCGATAGACCAGTGCTGGATACGGGCAGTGTGTGGGGTGCCAGTTCGAGAGATCTTCGCCGGATTGATTGCGGTGGTCATCTGGTCATCGGCGTTCGCTTCCCTGCTGATTGAGTTTACCGAGGAAGTCGCGGGTGTGTGGGGCGGAGTAGCCGGGGATGTTTGTGAAGGGGGGCGGGGTGTGGTGGAGAAGTTCGGCGGTGAGGATGTCGAGGGTCGCGGCGTCGTCCACGTCGTACCAGCGGGGCAGGATCACGGCTTCGAGATTTGCGGCCTGCGCGGCGGCGATGGTTTCGGCGAAGACGGTGGAGGTGCTCCAGGTGATGTTGGCGAATAACTCGGGGTGCGCGCGCTTGAGGCCGATGAGGTAGTAGCCGCCATCGTGCGCAGGGCCAAGGATGATGCGGCCGCCGGGCTTTGCGAGTTCGGCGACGGCCTGCTCGAAGGCTGCGGCAGGGACGGTTGGGGAGTCGGAGTCGATGAGGCAGACACTACCGTAGCCGCAGGCGAGAAGGTCTTCGGCGGTGGCGAGGAGACGTTCGCCGAAGCCGTTGCCGCGCTGTGGGATCAGGGCGAAATCGGAAGGCAGGAGAGTGTCGAAGAGGGATTCGTCGCCGATCGGGGTGTAGGAGACGATGCCGGCGGCGTTGCCGGATGCTGCAACGGCGGCGATGTTCTCTGTGGTGTCGCGAAGGAAGCAGATGTTGACGGCCGCTGACTGATCGAGGGTAAGCGGCGGAGCGAGACGGGTCTTGACCTTGCCGGAGCGTGGAGCCTTTGCCATCACGGCCAGGGCGCAAAGGCCCGCTCGTGCGGCGAGCGGATTCGCGGGATTGAGGATCGGATAGGGCGTAGTGGAGGTGGGCATGGGACTAGACCGTGCTCCAGTCGGCGGGCTGTTCTTCTTGCACCGCGCTGGGCAAAATTGCCGGAGCTTTTTCGCAGACGGCGTATTGGTACCAGCCATCGTACTGGAGATCGACGACGCCCCATGGCTTCGAGCGGATGAGCACGGAGAAGTCCGGGGCGGTCATGACGCCAGCCTGTCGAAGCTCGCGATACTTGCCGGCAGGGGTGCTGGTCAGCTTGGAGAGCAGCCACATGCAACTGAGCGGGATGCGGGTGCGGAAGCCGGAGGTGGGTTCGGCGATAAAACATCGGCCGCCGGGTTTGAGGACGCGGAAGATCTCGTTGAGGACGGCCTCGCGGTTGCGAACGATGAGGAAGAGGCGGGAGACGACGATGGCGTCGATGGAGTTGGAAGGATCGCGGAGAGCGTGGACGTCGCCGTGAGCGAAGGTGCAATTTTCGAGGCTGCGGCTGGCGGCTCGGGATTTGGCTCTCGCGATGAGGCGTTCGGAGAGATCGACGCCGGTGGTGTGGATCTGCGGGTACTCCTGTGAGAGTCGACAGGCATAGAAGCCGGGGCCGCAGCCGAGTTCGCGGACGTGCGTGCCGGGGGCGGGTCCGTCGGGAGGAAAGAGGGCGCGGGCGATCTCCTGGGTGTGGTCGCGGAAGAGGTACTCGCGGCAGAGGGCGTAGAACCACGAGCAGCCTTCGAAGAGGCTGTCGGGCGGATGTGCGGGGGGATGCGTGCGGGTTCGGCCGGGCATTTCGCAGTCGCTTGATTCCATTCTTTGCCTTGTCAAGGTTTGAACGTGCGCTTCGGTCGAATTACCGCTACGGTTGGCGATCGATCAGATGCAGGATGTTGAAGCTTCGAGAATTTCAACATCCCGTTTCTCTCCCGTTGGATGCGGTTTTCTCGATAAGGTTACGCCTGCGCAAGAAGAGTGGATTTTAAATGTTTTCGAGCAGAGGGCCGCATGGCGAATTTTTGGCAAAACGTGTTCCCGCGATGCTAATCCGCACAGGTCCAGAGGTAGCGCGTTTTCGTACAGGAGATTTGTTACCTGATTTGGTCTATGCCACGTCGCGCCAGTCGAGGATGACCTTGCCGGAGTTGCCGGAGCGCATGGCGGCGAAGCCCTGTTCGTAGTCGCGCCAGTTCATCCGGTGGGTGATGACGCCGGAGATGTCGAGACCGCTCTGGAGCATGACGGTCATCTTGTACCAGGTCTCGTACATCTCGCGTCCGTAGATGCCGCGGATGGTGAGCTGGTTGAAGACGACCTGATTCCAGTTGATGGAGATATCTTCGGATGGGATTCCGAGCATGGCGATTTTGGCACCGTGGCTCATGTTGGTGAGCATCTCGCGAAAGGCGCTCGGATTGCCCGACATCTCGAGGCCAACGTCGAAGCCCTCCTGCATATTCAGTTGCTGCTGAATCTGCTTGAGCGGCGTGGCGCGGGGGTCGACCGCTAGTGTGACGCCTACCTTCTCCGCAAGCTTGCGGCGGTACTCGTTGGGATCGGAGATGACGAGGTAGCGCGCGCCGGCGTGCCTGGCTACGGCGGCGGCCATGATGCCGATGGGGCCGGCTCCGGTGACGAGGACATCTTCGCCGAGCACCGGAAATGCGAGCGCGGTGTGGACGGCATTGCCGAGCGGATCGAAGATCGCTGCGATCTCATGCGGCACGCCGGGACTGTGAACCCAGATGTTCGACATCGGCAGGACGACATATTCGGCAAACGCGCCGTCGCGGTTGACGCCGACGCCAAGCGTATGGGCGCAGAGATGGCGACGGCCGGCGAGGCAGTTGCGGCAGCGTCCGCAGACGACGTGGCCTTCGCCGCTGACGAGCTGGCCGATGGGAATGTCGGTCACGTTCGAGCCGGTAGCGACGACCTCGCCGACGAACTCATGGCCGATGGTGAGGCCCTTCCTGATGGTGGAGCGGGCCCAGGCATCCCAGTCGTAGATGTGAAGGTCGGTGCCGCAGATGCCGGTGGCGAGGACGCGAATCTTGACGTCGCTGATGCCTATCTCGGGCTCGGGAACGTCCTCGAGCCATAGGCCGCGTTCTTCGCGGCTCTTTACTAATGCCTTCACTTGAAAGTGCCTTTCCTGCTACAGATTACAGAATGTGGGCTGGGTCGTGGTTTCCAGGAATATCGGCCCCCACATTGCCATTCTAGCCGTTTCGCAGCGTTGGTGCTGTGCCTGCAAACTGCACCGGCGATGGAGCGTAAAAAAAAGTCGCCATTACAGTGCGCGCTTCGCCGTCAAGCAGGATAATTTATTGCGACTTAATGCAGTGGGTGCCTCATCAATTGATCGCGAACGTTCGGGCCAGAGCATAATTCAAACACACGAGAGCCTTCGCCATGGTGGATGAAAACGCAAGTGCCAAAGCTGAATCGATACCGGCGGAATAGCCTACCTGATGAAGATGTCGGCGCTTATCACTCCGGAGACAGCGTTATCCACTGAGAGCGCCTATGCGGCCATCCAGGTCGAACCGCACAAGCCCACCTCCGCTTAGCCTGTCCTGTATCAGTATCGTGCGCTGATACACTCTTGCAGGACGCGTGCGTGCCGGTGCTCTGGGAATAATCGATGTAGCGAAGCAGAACGCAGGTAGCTCGGTTCTTGAAAGAATACGTTTTCCGAAGAAACTGGAGGAAGAGTCTGTGGCGATCGTTGCGGGAGTCGACTTTGGAACATTGAGCGTTCGAGTGACGCTGCTCGACAGTGTGCGCGGCCGGCTGGGTACGGCGTCGGCTGAGTATCCTCTGAAGCGGAAACGCGACGATCCGGACTATGCCACGCAATCGCACATCGACCAGATGCAGGCCCTTGTTCGCGCGATGCGTTTGGTGCTGGAAGAGAACGATGTCAACGGACAAGACGTTGCCGCCATCGCACTCGATACGACGGGATCCAGCGTAATTCCTGTCGATGCGGCGATGCAGCCGCTCGACGACTATTACCTGTGGTGCGATCATCGCGCGCACGACGAGGCGCGGCAGATCACCGAGCTTGCTCTCGCCGAAGACCTGGAGGCGATCCACTGGTGCGGGGACGTCTACTCGCACGAATGGGGGTTCGCGAAGCTGCTGCACTGGCTGCGGCACAATCCGGAGAAGCGCGAACGGTTTGCGACTGCGCTCGAACACTGCGACATGGTCGCGGCCACGCTGACCGGGGTAACCGACCCCGCTAAGGTGAAGCGCAGCATCTGCGCGATGGGGCACAAGTGGATGTGGAACCCCAAGTGGGGCGGCCTGCCTCCGCAGTCTTTTCTGTCGAAGGTGGATCCGCTGTTCGATGGCATACGCGACAGGATCGGCGGCGAATACCTGACCTCAGACTCAGTGGCGGGAACGCTCTCAGAAAAATGGGCGGCGGAGATGGGTTTGCAAGCCGGGATACCGATTCCGGTTGGAGCGTTCGACGCGCATTGGGATGCGATTGGAGCGGGTTGCCGCGAGGGGGATGTGGTCAACGTCGTCGGCACCTCGACCTGCATCATTGCCATGGCGAAGAAGACGGAGCTGGTGCCGGGCGTCTGCGGCGTCGTGCCGGGCAGTGTGCATCCGGGGTATACGGGGATTGAGGCTGGGCTGTCGGCGACGGGAGATATCTTTGAGGCGATTGCGCGACGCGCCGGCGTAACGGTGCGGGAGCTTGCGAAGGGGTTGGAAAATTATCGCGCCGGTCAGACGGGCCTGTTGCGGCTCAGTTGGGATAACGGCGACCGGACTGTGCTGGTGAATCCGGAGCTGGGTGGGGTCACCTTCGGTTGGAATCTGTTGCACGCTGCGCAGGATGAACTCTTTGCCGCGATCGAAGGGACTGCGTTCCATACGCGCATCATCCTCGAACGCATGGCGGAGCACGGTGTGCCGGTTGAGCGCGTGATTAACGCCGGCGGCATTCCACAGAGCAACGCCGTACTCAACCAGATTTACGCAGACGTACTCGGCAAACCCGTGCTGGTGCCGGATGGAACCCCGACGAGCCTGGGCTCGGGAATATTCGCGCTGATGGCGGCTGGCGCTCTCAAAACGATCGAAGAGGCACAGAAGAACGTCTGTCTTCCCTATCGCAGCTATGAACCGCAGGCGAAGTCTGTCGCTGTTTACGACGAGCTGTATCGGCTTTACCGCAAGGCGTACTTCGCTCTGGGACAGCCTGACGCCGCAGTGACGCCGCTAGGTATGCTGCTGCCCGAGCTGCGAAGAATTGCGGCCGCTGCACGCGCGTAAGCGAATATAAAATCCTGCCGCCCTTGCCTTTAGTCGTCTTGCCCTGAGGCTATAAGATAGAGAGACGTGGATCATTCGAATGCCTTAGCGCGCGATGCCACTGCATCCTCTGATTCCATCAAAAAAATGAGACCTATGCTCTACCCCACTGATGACCTTCGCATAACCTGGACCAAAGTCGTTCTTCCACCGGTTTTTCTTGAAGAAGAGCTGCCCATCACAGAAAGAGCCTCTGCCACCGTCTTCAAGGCCCGCAGCGAGATTGTCAACATCCTCAACGGCAAGGACAACCGTCTGCTCATCGTCGTTGGGCCCTGCTCCATTCACGACACCGATGCGGCCCGTGAGTATGCCGAGCTGCTGAAGGGCGCGATCGCGGAGTTCTCGCAGGAGCTGTGCCTCGTCATGCGCGTGTACTTTGAAAAGCCGCGCACGACCCTCGGCTGGAAGGGACTCATCAACGATCCGTACCTCGACGAGTCGTTCCAGATCAACGACGGCCTGCGCAAGGCGCGGCATCTGCTGCTCGACCTGGCCGAGATGGGCGTTCCCGCCGGCACGGAGTTTCTCGACATGATCTCGCCGCAGTATGTCTCGAGCCTCGTCAGCTGGGGCGCTATCGGTGCGCGCACCACAGAGAGTCAGGTGCACCGCGAGCTGGTCTCTGGGCTTTCGTGCCCGGTGGGCTTCAAGAACGGAACCTCGGGCAATGTGCAGATCGCTATCGAGGCCATCCTGTCTGCGGGTCAAGCGCACAACTTTCTTGGCCATACCAAGCACGGCCAGACCGCAATCTTTGTCACCAAAGGCAACCGCGACTGCCACATCATCCTGCGCGGCGGCCGGCAAACGGTGAACTACGATGCAGCCTCCGTAGAGGAGACCTGCAGGCAGATGGAGAAGGCCGGCATCCGCCCGCAGGTGATGATCGACTGCAGCCACGCCAACAGCAATAAGGACCACACCCGGCAGTCGGCGGTCTGCCGCGACGTTGCCGGACAGATTGCCGACGGTGACGAGCGCATCATCGGCGTGATGCTGGAGAGCAATCTGGTCGCGGGAGCGCAGAAGATGCTTCCGGGCAAGGAGCTCGTCTATGGGCAGAGCATTACCGACGCCTGCATCGGCTGGGACGAGACCAAGATCGCGCTCCAAGAAATAGCTGCTGCCGTCCGCTCTGCCCGCAGCTAGGAGCACAATAGTCGCCAACTGCGCGTTATTTCCGGATAGCAACGCTATTCCAACTGAGAAGTCCCAAGGCAGAGACAACCCGCCCCTAGTCAGCAAGTATCATTTGGCTGCCACCGTATGCGATTGGGGACTACCCTTCTTGGCAGCGACCTTCTCCGCAACACCTGTTTCTAAATCCACCGAGTTGCCGGTGGATGTCAAAACACCTTCAAGATAATCCGCCGTCCCATACCGATTGAAGACGACCTGCGGGTTTCCGCTTGTAGTCTTGGTCGAGGGACGTCCCTCAATCAGTACCGAGTGCGTCCCCGAGGCATTCTGAACCTCGAAGATGGTCGGATCATCCTGCTGCGGTCTCAGTGTGTAGGTTCCAGGAGGCAGTTTCGCGCCCCCTGCGTAGAAGCTAAACGATGTGGTGAAGGTCACCTTGAGTCCCTGCGCCATAGAGGGCAAACAACTCATCAGGGTTATCACGGCTGCTGCAAGTGTGAGTATATTGATTTTTCTCATCGGATCGTTTCTCCTGATACATCATCCAGGCGAAGATACTCGGAATTCTCTTGGCCGTTGGGTTCTGCATCTTCGTTGGAACTATTCCCCCGATGAATCATTTCGCAGTGTTCCGACAGAATCAATTGGGATAAGTACCAGTGAAAGTTCGAAAAAATGCTAGGTGGTTCCCGAATGACGATTGTCCTGAGAGGGTGCCATGACGTACCAAATAGTACTGGGAACAACGGAACGAACTCGCTGTCTCGCATTTTTTAGGCTCCACATCAGAGTGACAGCAGATAATCACCTCCGCCCTGAGACAGACGCGCCACTCAAGTCCCACCACAGCAGACGTTTCCGCTCCAGAAACCCGCCAAGCCCTCTGCTAGCATTAACTCTTGGCCTTTATGACGATTAATCCCGAAGCACCCGTACGCGTCCGCATCGCTCCTAGTCCCACGGGCGACCCCCACGTAGGCACTGCCTACATCGGCCTGATCAACTACATCTATGCGCGCCAGCGCGGCGGCAAGTTCGTCCTGCGGATCGAAGACACCGACCGCGCTCGATTCGTCGCCACGTCCGAACAGGAGATCTTCAACTCGCTCCGCTGGCTCGGCCTCACCTGGGACGAGGGTCCCGACGTCGGTGGCCCACACGGCCCCTATCGCCAGTCCGAACGCACCGAGATTTACCGCGAGCACTGCGATCTTCTACTCGCCAATGGCACTGCGTACCGTTGCTTCTGTACTGCCGAAGAGCTGGAAGCCGCGCGTAAGCAACAGATGGCGGCGAAGCTTCCACCGCGCTACCCTGTCACCTGCCGTCTTTTGAGCGCAGAGACGGTCGAAGCCAAGCTCGCTGCAGGGAAACCGTTCGTTGTCCGCATGGCCGTTCCTCCGCACGCTGGCGACGCCACCACCTCGACAACTTTTCGCGACGAACTGCGCGGCGACATCACCTTCGAACACTCGAACGTCGACGATCAGGTGCTGATGAAGTCCGACGGCTTCCCCACCTACCATCTGGCCAACGTCGTCGACGACCACCTCATGCAGATCACCGACGTGATCCGCGCCGAAGAGTGGATCTCCTCTACGCCGAAGCACGTTCTGCTCTACCGCGCCTTCGGCTGGCAGCTTCCGCGCTTCTGGCACATGCCGCTGCTGCGCAATCTCGACAAGTCGAAGATCTCGAAACGCAAAAACCCGGTCTCGCTTATTTATTATCGCGAGGCCGGCTTCCTCCCTGAGGCTGTGATCAACTTCCTCGGCCTGATGGGCGGCGGCATGCCCGAAGGCACAGGCCCGGTCGCAGAAAAGTTCTCGCTCGAAGAGATGGTGGAACGATTCAAGGTAGAAAATATCCGTCTCGGTGGCCCCGTCTTCGATCTGACAAAGCTGCGGTGGCTCAACGGCGAATATCTTCGTGCTCTCTCGCCTGAAAACTTCTACGCGGCACTGCGTTCGACTGTTTTGAGTGACGACTATCTCGGCCAGATCGCTGCGCTTGTGCAAACCCGGATTGAAACGCTGGGCGAATTTGGTAATCTGACGCACTTCTTCTTCGCCGACGACATTCTCCCAACAGCCGAAGTCGTCGTCCCAAAGAAACGTACGCTGGAGGAGACGCTTGCCTTCGCCGCGGAACAACTCACCGTGCTGGAAGCGACAGATTGGACCACTGCGGCACTCGAATCGGCCCTGAAAAAGCTGGGTGAGGAAAAAAGCTGGTCGGTCAAGGAAAACTTCATGCTGCTCCGCGCCATCATCACGGGCAGCACGATGTCTCCTCCGCTTCTCGAAAGCATGATTGTCTTCGGCAAGGCCCGGTCGCTCGACCGTATACGCCGATTTCTGACGCTCAGAAGAAATTAGCGAACGTAAAAAAGTGATGAAATTAAAGCGGCTGGTCGCTTTGCGTTGAGATGACGCCGCAATATCGTTTCACTTGAGGTCGAGTGAGGCAAAAGAGAAAGACGACGGCTATCAAGACGCCCGCACCTCCGCGTATCAGGTCGCCAGTCAGAAGTAACGTAACCAAATCGCCCATACCGTTGATAGCGAACAAGGCAACGGCAAACCACCAGCACCACCCTTTGCCTTTCAACAACCCTATTCCGGCGGCGCCCGTTCCCGCTGCGAGTACCAGAAGCAGGACGCCAGGCACCTTCCCGAACCTGCTGAACGCAACGTAGGCGGGTCGATTGAGGTCCCACACCTTTTGCCAGAAGGGACGCGGAAATAGCAGCGAAGTTCCAGCGATAAATGCCATGAAAGTGGCAAAGAACAGAAATACCGCCACGACAGTGACGATTACCGGTCTTTGTTTAATAGCGGCAAATTCATCAGCCATTGTGCACCTCAGAAGGACGCCGCGACCAGCTTCCTTGACTGCTCTCAGCTGCTCTTGAACATTTGTTTAATTCCGCGCAACGCCTGTCGAGTACGTTCTTCATTCTCGATTAACGAGAAACGAACATGCCCATCCCCATGCTCACCGAAGCCGACGCCGGGACTTACCGCGACCTTCGCCTCCAGCAAGAGCTTTTTTGAAAACTCCACCGACCCTAACTTCTTGTACTGCTCGGGAATCTTCGCCCACGCGAACATCGTCGCCTTTGGAAGCTCCACTGGCCATCCCAGTTTGTTCAGCCCCGGCACCAGCACGTCGCGGCGGTCTTTGTAGGTGTCGCGAATCTCCGCGACACACTCCTGCGGCCCTTCGAGCGCAGAGATCGCGGCCACCTGAATAGGCGTGAAGGTGCCGTAGTCGAAGTAGCTCTTAATCCGCCCAAGCGCCGCCACCAGCCTGGGGTTTCCAACCATGAACCCCACGCGCCATCCCGGCATGTTGTAGCTCTTCGAGAGGGTAAAAAACTCGACGGCGATATCCTTCGCGCCGGGAACCTCCAACACGCTCGGCGCACGATAGCCATCGAAGACGATGTCAGCGTAGGCAAGATCGTGGACGATGTAGATCCCCAGATCTCTGCACAGCGCGACGATCCGCTCGAAGAAGGATAGGTCAACGCACTGCGTCGTCGGGTTGGCGGGAAAGTTCAGGATCAGCAGCTTCGGTCGCGGCTGCATCCTTGGCAGGTCATGCTCCAGCCGTTCGAGCATCGCCTCTGCCGTGCCGTCCTGCATGGGAATGCTCTGGACCTTCGATCCTGCGATTACAGGCCCAAAGATATGGATCGGATAGCTGGGGTTCGGAACCGCCACCGTATCTTCGTCATCGAGCACTGCAAGACAGAGGTGCGCAATTCCCTCCTTTGAGCCGATGGTGACAATCGCCTCCGACTCGGGATCGAGGTCGATGTCATACCGCGTCTTGTACCAGTTGCAGATGGCTCTTCGGAGCCGCGGAATACCGCGGGACAGCGAGTAGCGATGCGTCGCGGTGCGCTGTGCTGCCTCTATCAACTTGTCCACGATGTGCTTCGGCGTCGCGCCATCGGGGTTTCCCATCCCGAAGTCGATGATGTCCTCGCCCCGCTTGCGCGCCGCTGCCTTCAACTCGCTCGTGATGTTGAATACATACGCCGGCAGCCGTGTCAGTCTTCGAAATTCTTCCATTCCTGTCTGCCCGCTCCTGTCTGCCCTGTTTTCTCCATGATGCCATTACTGCGCCACAATCGATGGCAGGCGTACCGATCCTACTAACAGTAATTGTGTCGCGCGGTCATTGTGTCGCGCGCGGAGAGTTACTTGGCTGTGAAGATCACTTGCACGGGCAGGCTCTTCGGCGGATAACAGGCGGCGTGATCGCAGGCCTGATAACGCAGCGTCCCATCCATCGTGTGCGCACCCGCCTGAGCCACCACAGGCAGCTTCACCGTAAACGCGCCGGTGTACACATCCAGCTTCTCTGTCGGGTCGAAGCTGAAGCTGTAGGACGTACCCGCCGGATATTCCACCGCTTCGGCTTTGACACCTGCTGCCGGCTGCAACGTAATCTGTGTCGGAATCAGCAGCTCCGACTTTGGCGTGTGTGAGTTCACATGAAACCCGTCCACCACGCGGAAGTGCACCTCCAGCACGCTCCGCTTCCCTGCCGTCACGTTCTGCTGCTCCGCCGCATAGAGGACGAATGACTTCGGCTTCGGGGCCGGCGCATCAAGATTCCCTACCTGCTGGGCATTCGCAACCTGCGGTGCCGGCAGCACTCCCGTTAATGGCAAGGCGAGAAGCGCCCCTGCAAGCGCGAGACGAAGTCGCATCACTGTCCACCCGCAGTCGGCGATGCGCCTGAAGCGATCGTCTTTTTGATGTGGGCTTCGATCTCATCCTTGCTGCCAAGCCCGGCTGTCTCCTCGACAATGACCCCATTGCGATCGACATAGAACGACATCGGCAGATAGTCCATTCCTTCCGGTGAATACAATTTCTGAACCTTGCCGTCAGTCAGCAGAATCGGATAGGTGACGCCGGTCCTGTGCGCTACCTTGGCAATCGTATCCTTGCCCGCATCGACATCGTCGGCCAGCCCCAGAATGACAAATCCCTGCGCGGCGTACTGTTTATTGAACTCCTCGAACCAGGGCATCTCCACTTTGCACGGCCCGCACCAGGTTGCCCAGAAGTTGACCAGAACTGGCCGCCCCTTGTAGTCGCTCAACGACACTTTCTTTCCATCCAAAGTCGCCAAAGTAAAGGCCGGCGCTGGCTTGCCGCGCATCTGCGAGGCTTCGGCCTCCGGCGACTGCGAATCCGCCGACGCTGCCGATCCTGACTTTTCCGGCACGAGAACAACGTGGTTCTCCTGCGCCCGCTGCATCGCCAGGCGCCGCTCCCGCAGGTTATGCCATCCCGCCCACAACAGCAGCGCGATCCCGGCAACCATCACACCAAAGACCAATCCGTTCCGCTTCACGTTCGACATCCTTCCTGCATACTTTACCTGTTAATTCTATTCGGATTAGACGCAAAATGGCTCTAAACGATACAAGGAACTCGTTCCACAGTAGTTGCGCCCGGCACGCCCCGGAAGATTCGGCGGACCATCAGCTCGCGCACCTCTGCTAGCATCGACATGGTTCGGCCCTATGCCCAGCAAAGTCACCAGTCCGTCAGACTCCCTGCGTCCCTCGGAGTTCGTTCGCATCGAAGCCGCCGCTCTCAAAGAGCTGGCCGCACGCCTCGACAACGCGATGCTCACGCCCTTCACCCAGGCGACCGATCTGCTGCTTCAGTTCGCCGAAGGCCCGGGGCGCATTATCGTCACCGGCATCGGCAAGAGCGGCATCATTGCGCGCAAGATCGCTGCCACGCTTCGCTCCACCGGCACACCGGCACACTTCCTTCACGCTGCGGAGGCGATTCACGGCGACCTGGGCATGCTCGCGTCCGGCGACATCGTCCTCGCGCTCTCCTATAGCGGCGAGACCGAAGAACTGCTGCGTCTGCTCCCGACGCTCAAGCGCCTTGACGCAAAACTCATCGCTATCAGCGGCTGCAGTACCTCTACACTCGCGCAGGCGAGCGACATCTTCCTCGACACTGGTGTCTCGGCTGAGGCCTGTCCCCTCAACCTCGCGCCCACCGCGTCGACGACTGTCATGCTTGCGTTGGGCGACGCGCTTGCGCTCGAAGTAAGCCGCCGCCGCGGATGGAAGGCTGAGGACTTCGCTGACCTGCATCCCGGAGGCCGTATCGGCAGGCGGCTCGCCCGCGTCAGCGAACTGATGCACAGCGGCGATGCGCTGCCGCAGGTCGCTGGCTCTACGCCGATGCCGCAGGTCATCTACGAGATGTCGCGCAAGAAGCTCGGCATGACGACGGTTCTTGAAGACGGCCATCTCGCCGGCATGATCTCGGACGGAGATCTCCGCCGCCTACTCGAACGCGATGGCTCCCACGCACTCGAACACACCGCCGGCGACATCATGAACCCGCATCCCCTCACCATCGACGGCAGCGCTCTGGCCTTATCGGCCCTCGCTCTGATGGAGGAGAAGAAGATCACCTCGCTCATCGTCGTTGCTGCCGGCGGCCGGGTCGACGGGGTCGTGCACCTCCACGATCTCTGGCCGTTGCAACTCAATTAGCGAAGGAGTCACAGCACCGATCGGCGGTTACGGTGCAGCACAAGACGACAAAGCCCCTTCTTGCCACCGCGATTCTATTGGGTCGCGACATCGCAGACGCGGAGGACCTTCAGCGTCAGGTTTCATGCACATATGTTTTTGCTGTGTTATTGAATGCTGGAACGGTTGCTACCTGCAACCAAAGAGTTCAATCCGCCGCAGGTGCGTACGGCCAATGCCCACCTCAGCCCTACGCACCTACGCACCCGCAGGCGACGCATACGAAGCAACCTGCAGCAACTCCTTCGCCAGGGCGACCAAGCGCCCTGGCTCCGGAATGCTTGTAGCGTCGATCTTACTGTTTGCGTACATCCCATACCCATCAAGGGCTGAGGTCACCATCAGAATCTTTGCGCCGGGAATTTTCTGATGTACCTTGTCCACAATCACCGCAACATCTTCCTCCGGCAGCGTATGACATAGAACCACCAGATCGAACGCCTCTCGATCCAGGATGTTTAACGTCCCCATCGTATCGCGGTAGACAACGACCGCACCTGTCTTTAGCAGCACCGCCGCCCGCGTCGCTAACAGACGAGAATCACTTCCTGCTAATAAAATTCTGAACATGCTGGCACCCATGTAGACGTCCCGGCCTTACCAGAATCCCAATGGCAAAATCAAAATATAGAGAGAAAGAGAAAGTAATTCAACAAAATAATAGTCTGAGTCGAGAGCCGTCTGTCGCCTACTCGACGTATACAAGCGAATTATTGCCATTGAGTTGCAAGACCCGCTGATAAGTCGAGCTCACAATCTGATAGCACTCGCACGCTGTCCTGCTTAGGTTCACCCGGTCAAGAATATGTATCTTGCCACGGCTGTAGCCGATCATGCCGGCACGCTGCAAATCTCCGGCTGCGACCGTTACCGTCGAGCGCTGCACACCCAGCATCTGCGCCAGAAACTCCTGCGTCAGATTCAGCGCCTCCGATTCCATCCGGTCCGCCGAGGTCAGCAACCATCGCGCCAGCCTTGCGTCCACCTCATGCATTCGGTTGCACAGAACTGACTGCGTCACCTGGACAAATTGCAGATAGGCAAAAGTATGCACCAGTCGTTGCAGCATCCCGCCCTTCACAAACTGGTCACGCAGAATCGACGAACGGATTCGCAGGCCTTCCCCGACCCCTTGCATCATGACCGAGTGCGACATCTGCGGTTGATCCAGAAGTGCAGGCAGTCCCGCGAACCCCTCGCGCCCGATCACTCCTACTTCGACTGATTCGCCTTTCTCGGTCAGCGCGTCTGTCGAGATCAAGCCACTATTCAGAAAATAAACATACTCAATGGGTTCGTTGGGCTCGGACAGCCGCATCTCCAGAGGCAGATCGACAGGCACAAGAAACTTCGCCAAGGTACAGGCACAAGAAACTTCGCCAAGGTTTCATACTCGGCATCCGGCAACTGTGCCAGTATGAGATTTCTTGGTCGCGATAATGATTCAGGCATAAAGTTGTTGTTGCGCATATAACCACCCCCCTGCACGAGAATCTCTTCCCGTAGCCGCAACGACTGGTTGCCCCAACCTGTGTGGGGGGCGGGTATATGCGAATGCTTGCACTCTACGCTCTTGTGGGGGAAAAGTATGTCACATGAACGACATAGCGGACGCAAATCGGGCGTAACCCCATTGCTTGGCCCATCAAGCTATGTTCTCCACTCGACAAATACGCGGCAACGTGCCCCGGTTTAGAATGAAGATTCAACCTTAATGATGTCCGCGCGCATCCGGCCGCGGGCCGGAAAGTGCTTTTTCGCCCATGCATCGCTGGTCCCAACTCTTCATCCCCACCCTTCGGGAAGCACCCGCAGACGCCGAAGTCGCCAGCCACAAACTCCTTCTCCGCGCCGGCTACATTCGCCAGCTCGGCGCCGGCATCTACAGCTATCTCTTCCTCGGCAATCGCTCGATCAACAAAATCATCGGCATCGTGCGCGAGGAGATGGATCGCATCGGCCAGGAGTTCTTCCTTCCCGCGATCAATCCCAAAGAGGTCTGGGAGGCTAGCGGCCGCTGGTCCGGCATGGGCGACAACATGTTCCGCCTGAAGGACCGCAAGGGCGCCGAACTCTGCCTCGCCATGACTCACGAAGAGATCGTCACCGACATCGCCCGCAAGGAGCTTCGCAGCTACAAACAGCTCCCGCAGATCTGGTACCAGATCCAGACGAAGTTCCGCGACGAGCCGCGCCCCAAGTCCGGCCTCCTGCGCGTCCGTCAGTTCCTCATGAAGGACGCCTACTCGTTCGACATCGACGAGGCAGGCCTGGACGTCTCCTACAACAAACACGACGAAACCTATCGCCGCATCTTTACTCGCTGCGGTCTCGAGTTCGTTGCTGTCGAGGCCGACTCCGGCACCATGGGCGGCTCGCAGTCGCAGGAGTTCATGGTCTACACCGAAGCCGGCGAGGACCTCATCGTCAGCTGCGCCGAGAGCGGCTACGCGGCGAACCTCGAAAAAGCGACTTCGCAACTGACACCGGTCACCGAGATGGAGCCGACAGGCGATGGCATGCCGGAGCTAGTCCATACCCCCGGTACAGCCTCCATTGCAGACGTCGCCGAGTTCTTCAAGATCTCCCCCGCGTCGGACATTAAAACCGTGGCCTACATGGGCAAGAGGAAAGATGGAACCGGCCAGACCATCGAGGTTCCGATCATCGCCTTTCTGCGCGGCGACCACTTCGTCAACGAGACCAAGTTGATGGCCGTCGCCCACGTATCCGAACTGCGCACCATGGTTGCGGAAGAGCTCGCTTTCTACTTCGAAGGACCAGCCGGGTATCTCGGCCCCATCGCGTTGAAAGTCCTTCCCGCGGCCAAGGGCGACCCACGCGCCGCGACCGTCATCCTCGACAAGGGACTCGAAGGCAGGAAAAACATGGTGGGTGGGGCCAACAAGATGGACTACCACTACCGCAACATCGTGCCCGAACGGGACTTCACCTGGACCTGCGTTACCGACATCCGCAACGTCAACGAGGGCGACCCTTGTGTGCTGAGCGGCAAGCCTCTGAAGGTTGCGAAAGCCGTCGAGATCGGCCACATCTTCAAACTCGGCTACAAATACTCGAAGTCCATGGGAGCCTCCGTGCTGAATCGCGAAGGCAAAGAGGTGACGCCGATCATGGGCAGCTACGGCATCGGAATCGAGCGCATCCTGACTGCGGCCATCGAAACCTCCGCCGCCGCGAACGACGGCAAGAGCTACGCGTTGCACCCGGCCATCGCACCCTTCGAGGTTGTCGTCACCATCACCAACGTCGGCGACGCCGCCCTGTTGGCAGCCGGAGAAAAGGTCGCCGCCGAGCTCGAAGCAGCCGGCATCGACGTCATCCTGGACGATCGCGACGAACGCGCCGGGGTCAAATTTAAAGATGCTGATCTGGTTGGCATCCCCTATCGAATCAATATCGGACGCGGAGTAGCTGAAGGAAAGGTCGAACTAATCGATCGCCTCAAGTTAACGAACCAGGATCATTCTCTCGATGAGGTTGCGGCTTATCTTTCCAGCTTGATAGCCCAAGCTAAACTAGACCCCACGGATCGAATCGAGCACTGAGGCACAATGCGGCATCTAACTCGTCTAACGTCATAGTAATCGGGCCTTAACTGCTGCACCCTATGCCAGTCAAACTTAAATACCGCAACAGCACGAGCACCACCACCAAGTTCTCAGGGCTGCTGCATTCTCGTCTATTCCGCATCACACTGATTGCGTTCCTCGGCGTTCTGGTAGTTGGCTGCATTGTCTTCGGCTACTTCTACTACCACTACCAACGGGTCGTGGATGACCGCATCGCCTCGGGTCCCATCTTCGCAAGCGTCTCGCAGATTTATGCGGCGTCTCCCCAGGTCCGCGACGGTCAAAAGCTCACGGCGAACGCCATCGCCGCCGAACTTCGCCAGGCAGGCTACAACGCTAACCCGAAGCTCGGCACCTTTCAGCTCAACGGCGACAATATCTTCATCAAACCCGGCCCGGAGAGCTTCCACAACACCGACGGGGCGACCATCAACACGAGCGACGGTGTTGTCCAGAGCATCACGGCCGAAAACGGTGTCGCCCTCGGCGCCTACGAGCTCGAACCGCAGCTCATTACCGCGCTCTCCGAAGACAAGAACCGCACTAAGCGGCGCCTCGTCTCCTATCACGAGATCCCCCCGCGCCTGGTGCAGGCCATCGTAGCCATTGAAGACCGTGACTTCTTCAATCACGGCGGCGTGAACTACCTTCGCATCGCCAAATGTGCCGTCGCCGATCTTCTGACTCACCATAAAACCTGCGGCGGCTCTACGCTTACCCAGCAGTTGGCAAAAAACCTCTTCCTTTCGCCAGAAAAACGCCTCAAGCGAAAGATGATTGAGGTCCTCATCACCTTCCAGCTCGAGGCCCGGTTCAACAAGCAGCAGATCTTCGAGATGTATGCCAACGAGATGAACCTCGGCCACCGCGGCAGTTACGAGATCAACGGGGTGGGTGAAGCGTCGCAGGCGTTCTTCGGCAAGAATCTGTCGCAGCTCGATCTCGCGCAGTGCGCCACTCTTGCCGGATTGCTCCAGAATCCGAGCTACCGCAACCCCTACCGCCACCCCGAGCGCGCGATGGAACGCCGCAATGTCGTCCTGGACTCGATGGTCGAGACCGGCGCCATCACCGCCAGCGAAGCCGCCCGCGCGAAAGCAGAACCTTTGCTTCTGGCTCCGCCCAATATCGACGCCAGTGAAGCCCCATACTTCGTCGACCTCGTCCACGATCAGCTCGTCCAGCGCATCGGCGATCAGGATCTCTCGCACCAGAGAGATCGTTCGCAAGCAGCACAAGACTCCCAAGGGTGAAAAACCCGGTCCCATCACCTATCCGCAGGTCGCGCTGATTGCCATCAACCCCCACACCGGCCAGGTGCTCGCACTGGTCGGCGGCCGCAACTACGGCGTCTCGCAGCTCAACCACGCCGTCTCCAAGCGCCCCACCGGCTCCATCTTCAAACCCTTCGTCTACGCCGCGGCCTACAACTCCAGCCTCAACAACATGTCACTCGGCGATAGCGGCGTCTTCACCGCGCTCACCCAGCTTACCGACGAACCCACCACCTTCACCTACGATAACGGCCGCCAGACCTACACTCCAAACAACTTCAAGAGCGACTTCCGCGGCGAAGTCACGGCCGCCTACGCTCTGGCTCACTCGCTCAACAACGCCACCATCGAACTCGGCCAGATGGTCGGGTTCGACAACGTAGCCGCGCTTGCCCGCGCCGCCGGCGTCACCTCCGCACGCGGCACGCCTTCGGTCTCAATCGGAGCCTACGACGCCACACCGCTGGATATGGCCGGCGCCTACACCATCTTCGCCAACAACGGCGTCCATCTCAATCCATGGATGCTCGCGTCTGTTCGAAATACGAACGGCGACATCGTCTCCGACTTCTCTCCCGAAGCCAAGCAGGTCATGGACCCTCGCGCCGCCTACCTAACCCAGTCACTTCTCGAAGGCGCAATAAACTACGGCACGCCCGCCAATGCGGTTCGCGGACACGGCTTCACCGCCCCGGCAGCCGGTAAAACCGGAACCAGCCACGACGCCTGGTTCGCCGGCTATACCTCGAACCTCATCTGCATCGTATGGGTTGGCAACGACGACTACACCGACGTCAAGATCGAGGGCGCTCATGCCGCGGCTCCCATATGGACGGAGTTCATGAAGCGCGCGATCCTGCTTCCCCAATACTCCGACGTAAAGCCCTTCACCCCGCCCGAGGGCGTCACCACCGCCCACATCGACAAACCCTCCAGTCTTCTGGTTGACTCCACCTGCCCCAACAACAGCTTCTACGTAGCCTTTCTCGATGGCACAGCACCCGTCAACAGCTGCAGCCAGATGGGAGAGAACCCGCAGAACTTCATCCAGAAGATCTTCGGCATTGGCGGAAACAAATCCACCACCCCCGACGCAACACCACCACCCACCGCAACGAGTGCTCCTATTGTCCGCCAGACCCCCAACACGCCACCGGACGGAAACGCTCCCGACACGACTCAACAGCCCGAGCAGAAAAAGAAGAAGAACATTTTCCAGAAGATCTTCGGCGGCGGCAAAGACAAACAAGACAAGCAACAACCAGCCCAGCCTGTCCAACCTCCGCCGCAATAACGTTCCGCCAGTGTCTCGTTCTTTTTCTGGTTGAGCGTTCCTTCCACCGAGCATTTTCCCTGTCCATGCACGTTCCTGGTGCAGTTCTCCAGCGCCTTCTTGTCGGCCATCTCCTGATTCAAACTGTCCGAAAGACATCAGCCACTCATGGCTGGCACGACGGACACCAATAGGTAGACCGAGCCTGTACTCCCTGCTTCCACATCATCACGGTCGTCCCGCAACGGCGACACGCCTGCCCTTGCCGCCGATACACCCAAAGCCGCTCCTCACGGTCCATCGCATGCGTCGTCCTTCGGTTCCCCGAGTAGGTCACAATCCCATCGCCTTTGCCGTCCACCACATTTGCCTTCATGTACCGCTGCGCTACATCCACCATCATCTCCATCTCCCGCGGCATAATCGTCTTCATCGCGCGAAACGGATTAACCCCGGCAGCAAATAAAACCTCGCTCTTATAAACGTTTCCCAACCCAGCCAGCACCCGCTGATTCAGCAGTACCAGGGCAATCTCTGCATCAGGATTTTCTCGCCCATAAGCAGCCATGCGTGCGACCCCGTCTTCAATCGTAAAACCCTCCGACAAGATATCCGGCCCCAGCTTCGGCACCTCGCTGCTTCTCTCTAAGGAGCGCGCGGTATGAAACTCCGCCACGGGAATATTGAAGCCCACAGCCTCCCAATCCCCCTTTTCATCGCCAGCCCGAATCACCACCCGCATTCGTCCACGTCCCATCTGCCAGCGTTCGCCGGTGCGATAGAGATGCCAGCTCCCACTCATCAGCATGTGCGTCACCAGAATCAAATCGCCGGAGAAAAAAATCAGACACCACTTCCCTCGCGACTCCACCTTCTCCACGACTCTTCCCACCAACGGCGTATCGTCATTCACCCGAGCCAGCTTCGCCAACCCAGTCTCAAATCCGGTCACCACCTTGCCGCCGATCGCCTTCTGCAGCGCCCTGGCAGCGCGATAGATTGCGTCCCCCTCAGGCATTTGCGCTCACCCCGCTCCGTTGTCCGGGCAACGGTGGCAGGTTCCTTCGCACATTAAATCCCATCGCTCCGGCCGCAAACCCCGCATCGAGCAAAGGTCGAGCCATCGCACTCTCCGTCACCGCAACGCCATTCACTGTCGCAATCAACATCCCCGCACGCTCCGACTCATCCTCTCCACGCTCCCCTTGCACGCGCCGAACCAGGAACTCCGCCAGGCTCCGCGCCACCTGCGACCGCTGCGGCTCCTCCTCGGGCAGAAACACCTGGAGATTCGGCTTTCCTCGCCGCAGATAAGCTACCAGCGCGCCGTCGCAGAGAATCACTCTCGCCCCCACACTCCGCGTCAGCGAAGAAGCCGCATCCGGCGCGGCAGGCCAACGCATCAGCGCCCCATATGGATTCGCCGGATCGGTTGCCGCCAGTTGCAGCATCTCCACCCTGTCCGGGTCCTGCTGGACACGAAGCGAACGCAGCAGATCGACAGCCGCGGGCATCGCAAACTGCGTCGCTCCAAGATCAGCGGCAAAATACCCTCGTCGAATCTTTCCGCTCTCCTCCAGCGCCTTCATCACGTCGTAAATCGCAGAAAATCCACCGGGAAGATTCTCCGCATGGGCCGTCTCGCGAAACACCACGCCATAGCGCGTCAACAACTGCTGCGCGATCGCATGACTCCACTCCGTAGCGGAGCGGTCAGTCGCAAACGCCGCCCCATTCAGCGCCCACCGTCCCTGCGCTGTCGGCGGAGTCGTCCGTCGCGACCGAAAGACTGCCAGCTGGTTGACCCGCCGCGCAGGCTTACGCGAACTACTGGCGGGCCGTTCACAGTAAGCCCGCAAGGCCGCCATGCCATCGTTGGTCAGCAGGCCCTTCCACACCAGGCTCCAAAGCGCCTCCAGTGTCTCTCCCGGATACCCTCCGCCTACGCCGTCATGCAAATCCTGAAAGAATGTCGCCCCATGCCGCTTCAGATATTCAAGAATCTCCGTCTCCTTACTCACCTCCGCAGCAGAAACAGGAATGACGTTTCCCGCATCGTCCCGAAGAACTCTGTCCGTCGGCTGCGATGGAACAATCGGCCAAAGAGCAGACAACTTCTCCGCAAGATAGAGCCCGATCCGCCCATCCCGTTCTCCAATCGGATCGAACCCAACCCAGACCACCTCGCCCGCTGCGATCAAAGTATCCAGATCGGTCGGCTTATACCCCAACAGACGAGCCGGCAGAATCTCCGTCTCCAGAATCGACGCCGGCAGCGGAGCCCCTTGCAGATTCTCAATCACATCCAGCAGAGCATCCAGTCCGCGCCGCGGCTGCACCACGCCCTGCCACCGCGTAAACAACCTCGCCAGCGTCCTCTGCTCGACCGGCTCCACCTCTTTCCGCAGCCGCGCCAGCGACCTCCGCCGAATCGCCCGCAGCACCTCGTTGTCGCACCACTCCCGATGAATCCCGCCGGGCCGAAAACCACCCTCCACCACCTTGCCGCTCTGCACCAACCCCTGCAGGACCGCCTCGAGGCTCTCCATCGGCAGATCAAATCGTGCCGCCGCTTCATTCGTCGTAAACGGCCCATGCGTTCTCGCAAACCTACGCGTTAAATCAGTAAGCGCATGGGTAACCTCCTGCAAAAAGGCAGAAGGCAATCCCGGGGGGAGCGGCACGCCGAGCGCATCCCGGTAGCGCGCCGCATCTTCCACCGCAATCAACCGCTTCTCCCCCGCAACCTGCACCTCCAGCACCCTCCGCGCCCGCATCAGCTTCCCAACCGTATCTGCAACCTCTTCGGTTACACATCGCAAGCGTAGCTCTGCCCGCGTCAGATCGCCCAACCGCAATAGAAGATCATGCACCCCATCCATATTCCGTGCACGATACGCCTCGGCAACGCACTGCAGCTGCTCCTCTGTCTCTTCAATCGCGTTGATATCCAGCAGCTCACGAAGGTCTGCATCTCCCATCAACTCACGCAGCTGATCCTGATCGATCGATAGTGCCTGTGCGCGCCTCTCCGCCAGCGGAGCATCGCCGTCGTAGATGTAATTCGCCACATAGCTGAACAGCAACGCCGAAGCAAAGGGCGAAGGCGTCCGCGAATCGACCGTATGCACCCGGAGCGAACGATTTCCGATATTTCGCAGCGTCTCCATCAGCGCCGGCATATCGAACACATCCCGCAGACACTCCCTGTAAGCCTCGAGCACAATGGGAAACGAGGCATACCGGCTCGCTACGCTCAGCAGGTCATACGCCCTCTTGCGCTGCTGCCACAGCGGAGTTCGTCCATCCGCTCGTCTTCGCGGCAAGAGCAACGCCCGCGCCGCGCTCTCGCGAAATTTTGCTGCAAACAGCGCGGTCGATCCCAACTGCCGTAACACCAGCTCCGCCGCCGCCTCCGGCTCGAGCAAAATCGGATCGATCGCAGGAGCCTCCTCGGTCTCCGGAAAGCGCAGCACGAAGCCGTCCTCCGACCACATCGTCTCCACTTCCTGCTCATTCGCCGCGCGTAGCCTCGCCGTCGCCGCCGTGGCCCACGGAGCATGAACCCTGCTGCCAAACGGCGTCAGGACACAGACCCGCCAGTAACCAAGCTCGTCTCTCACCCGTTCAATCACGATGTTCCGATCGTCAGGAACGACAACGGTAGCCAGCTCCTGATCGGCCAGATAGCGCAGTAAGTTCTCCGCCGCACCCGGGTCCAGATCATGTTCCGTCGTCAGCCGCGCCACGGCAACACTACGCGGCGCATCGCGCAACTCCCGCACCAGAGCGCCGATCCTTCGCCCAAACTCAAGCGGCCTCCCCGCCTGGTCTCCATGCCAGAACGGCATCTTCCCCGCTTCCCCTGGAGCAGGCGTGACCAACACACGATCGTGAGTAATCTCGTCGATCCGCCAGGCAGACGCACCCAGAATAAACGTATCCCCGGTCCTGCTCTCGAAGACCATCTCCTCATCCAGCTCGCCCACCCGCACCGGCTTGCTCCTCTCCCCGGCCAGAAAAACTCCGTACGTCCCGCGGTCAGGAATCGTTCCACCATTCAGAATCGCAATTCGCTTCACCCCGGTACGCGGTGTAATCCAATTCCGAGTTCTGTCCCATGTGATCCGAGGCCGCAGCTCGGCAAACTCGTCCGATGGATACCGTCCTGCCAGCATATCCAGCACGCCATCGAACACGCTTTGATTCAACCCGGCAAACGGCGCCGCGCCCCGCACCAGCGCGAACAATGCGGCGTAGCTGATGCCCGGGCTCTCCTCTTCCTCCGTCGCATGCTTCGCCCTTCGCTCCGCATCGGCAGCACCCAGGGGAGGATGCGCAATCACCGCGACCATCTGCTGCGCCAGTACATCGAGCGGATTGCGAAGAAACCGCGTCGACTCCACATGCCCCTCATGCATCGCCCGCGTCACTGCCGCACAGGCTATCAAATCAGCGCGATACTTCGGAAAAATAATCCCATGCGAAGGCGCGCCCACCTGGTGTCCTGCCCGCCCGATTCGCTGCATCCCACTCGCCACTGAAGGCGGCGCCTCAATCTGAATCACCAGATCGATTGCGCCCATATCAATTCCCAGCTCCAGCGAAGACGTTGCCACCAGCACCTTGATCTTTCCCGCCTTCAACAGCTCCTCAATCTCCGTCCGCTGCGTTGCCGCCAGCGAACCATGATGCGCTCGCGCAATCTGTTCCCCCGCCAGCTCATTCAACGCGCCGGCGAGCCGCTCCGCCACACGCCGCGCATTCACGAAGATCAGCGTCGACGTTCGCCCCTGAATGATCTCCAGCAGGCGCGGATGAATCGATTGCCAGATCGAGGTTCTCTTGGGTCCCTCCGAAGCCGGCCCGCTGGGCTGCTCCTCTATCCCGCCAAGCCGCGCCATGTCCTCCACCGGAACCTCCACCTTCAGCTCCAGCAGCTTCTTCGCCCCCGCATTTACCACGGTCACCGGCCTGTACAGCGGAGCATTCACTCCAACATCGGGCTTCACCCCGTCATCGCTGGCCGCAGTCATCAGCACGTCGGCAATCTCGTCCCCTCGCTCCTGCGCCTGTGGCGTTTCCGTAACCAAATAAGTTACAGTTCCATTGACCGACGTTTCAGCTCCCCCGAGAAACCGGGCCACCTCCTCCAGCGGCCTCTGTGTCGCCGACAAACCAATCCGCTGCAGCCGCCTCCCGGTCAACGCCTCTAACCGCTCCAGCGACAGCGCCATATGCGCGCCGCGTTTACTCGGCACTAGGACGTGAATCTCATCCACAATCACCGTCTCGACCGACCGCAGCCCCTCCCCCGCCTCCGATGTCAGCAGCAGATACAAACTCTCCGGCGTCGTAATCAGAATGTCTCCGGGGTGCTTGCGAAACCGCGCCCGCTCCTTCGGCGACGTATCTCCCGTGCGCAGGCTGATCTCAGGCATCCGCACATCCACACCCTCGCGCTTCGCCATGTTGGCGATCCCTACCATGGGAGACCGCAGATTCCGCTCCACGTCCGCCGCCAGCGCCTTGAGCGGCGAAAGATACACCACCCGGCATCCACGCTCAGCCTCTGGCGCCGTCCGCATCATCAGCTTGTCGAGACACCACAGAAACGCCGTCAGCGTCTTACCCGTGCCCGTCGGCGCCAGAATCAGCGTCGACTCTCCACGCGCAATCGCCGGCCAGCCCTCCACCTGCGGAGCCGTCGGCGCGTCAAACACGGCCCGAAACCACTTGGCCGTAATCGGATGAAACAGAGCCAGCGCCGCGTCGCTCGCAGCAGCGAGATCATACCGTGTCATCGCCACATCAGCCTTCGCTGTGACTACTTTTTTCTCTTTCGATTTGGAAGGAACTCGCAGCATCGCCCTCAATGTGCTCTCAGCATAACTGGAATACACACTATAGGATGCGCGCGAGCTATCTTGTGTCGCGCCCGGTTTGGCAAGTGCCTGAAGCCTTAAGACCCGTTTACAGGCCGGTAAAAATAGCAGTTTGCCGCGAACTCCACTTCAAAGAGGTTGGTGGAGTCCTCAGCCTGCTCGGCGTTCCCCAGCACTAGATACCCGCCAGGCGCCATCTTGCGATAAATCTCACTGAAGAGGGTTCTCCGATCCTGCTGGGAAAAATACAGCAGCACATTTCTCAGCATCACCAGGTCGAACGTCGGCAGTTGCGGCATCGGCGTGCAAAGATTCGCATACCGGAACTCACACATGGATCGAATTCGCGGAACAACCTCCCACTCTTCGCCCTCACGCACCATATACTTCAGCAGCATTCGAGCTGGCAGCCCACGGTTCACTTCGAGCCGGCGATATCGACCTCTTTGCGCATAGTCCACCACATGCCGCGAAATGTCCGTCCCGATAATCTTTACATCGCATTGCGCAAGGTCGGGAAAATATTCGGCGACCGACATCGCCACGCTGTAGGCCTCCTGCCCCGTTGAGCTCGCCGCGCTCCATATCCGCAACTGTCGTCGCTGCATCCTCTGCTCGATCAACTGCGGAAGCACAACCTCCCGCAGCATCTCAAACGTCGTGATATCGCGAAAGAAGCTCGTCTCATTCACGGTCATGGCCTCGGCCACTGCCCGATGCAGATGAGCCGGCCTGCCAGCCTTCAGCATGCTGACGAAGTCTTCAAGATTGGCCGCCCCCGATAAACGTGCGATCGGCGTCAGCCTTGTATCGAACAAGGCATTGCGGGACGGGTCGATACGGTTCGCCGACTGCTCCAACACGAGGCCCCGAAGATAAGCGTAGTCAGAGTCAGAGCAGGCCATGGGTCATCTCCCGCCGCGGAGCTATCGCGGACGCGGCACGGGCCACAGCTTCGGATCGTGCCGGCCGCCCTTCGCTTACTCTTTGCTTCAGCGCACCCGCAATCCCCCAGAGCGGCAGCGTCGCACTGGCAATGCCGGCCTCGCTTACTCTGCCCGGCATTCCCCACACCGCGGAGCTCGCTTCGTCCTGAGCCAGCACGACGCCTCCTCCTTCATGTACCGCCCGCGCTCCATTCAGCCCGTCCGCACCCATTCCCGTCATCACCAGAGCCAGCGTTCCCGCGCCATACATCCGCGCAGCCGAGAAGAAAAGATAATCCACCGAGGGCCTGCAGTGATTCAGCGGCTCCTGCTGATGCAACCGGACTCTGCTGCTGCGCCCGGCGGTCCCTCTATCTTCTTCACCTGTCATAACCCGGCGCGGAGCTATCTCCATATGTGCGTCTCCGGGCGCCAGCCACACCGTGCCCGGGCGAATCGTCGCGTTGTCATAGGCCTGTTCCACGCGCAACGCACAGCACTTGTCCAGCCGCTCGGCCAGCGCCCCCGTAAACAACTTTGGCATGTGCTGCACGATCAACACCGGCACAGGAAAATCCTTCGGGAGCTTCGGTAACAGTTGTTCCAATGCAGACGGCCCGCCGGTGGACAACCCGATGACGACAACCTCAATCGGAGAAGATGCCTTCGACGGAATCTCTTCGACCTTTGCGTTTGGCGAATTGTCGGACGAAACACTTCTGCCCGCCTTCTTTTCTTCCCCTTTGGCGTTCTTCGCCAATGCGGCGATCCGAGGCAGCAATTGCTGCGATAGCGACTGCATTGCCGCCTCAAAATCACGCTGCCCCGCCGGCTTCGTCACATAGTCCGAAGCGCCCCGCGCCAACGCCTCCAGGGTCGATCTCGCGCCATGCTCGGTATACGCGCTGCACATGATCACCGGCAACTCGGAGTTCTCAAGGCGCAGCCGATCTAATACCTCGAGGCCATTCAACCTTGGCATCTCAAGGTCCAGCACAAGTACGTCGGGGCGTAACTGTTTCACCTGCTCCAGGCACTCCACCCCGTCGCGCGCGATCCCGCACAACTCCATTCGCGGCAGCTCGCTCGACCGTTCTTCCTTATGCAACAGAAACAACTTCCACAGAATGCTCCGCATCACCGCGGAGTCATCCGCTGCAAGAATGCGAAGCGGCCGCTTCTCTGAAGTACTCATGTCCGATTTCCTTTGCATTCCCGTCAGGCCGCAATCACGCCAAGCAAAAGCATCTTTTCGCGAAGGCTCTCCGGTGTAAATGGCTTCATCAAAAACTCATCCGCGCCATTGTCCAGTGCCGTAGCGATGAACGAATGATCGGCCTCGGTCGTCACCATCATTACCTTCATGTGCGGACCGAGCCTTGCTTCGCGCAGCGCCTTAACGCACTCCAGTCCATTCATCACCGGCATATTCACATCGAGCAGCATCAGGTCGAAGGTCTCTTCGGCCGCAAGCACCGTCAGCGCATCGCTTCCATCCACCGCCTCTTCGCACACGATATCCATGCGGCTCAACAGATGCCGCAAATACTCACGGATAAAACTTGAATCATCGACGATCAGGGCTCGCATCCATACCTCCATTCGTACTCTTCCGAAACAATCCCGTCTCGGACAGTCGCGACGGGCACAGCTTCTGCGGGTCAAGCCGCACCATCAGCCCGCTCTCCATCTTGTAGGCTCCATCGAACAACCACTTCCCTCGCGCCTCCAACGTGCACGGATTTTCTTCCAACGTTCGCTGGCTGACCGTGACCACGCCGCCCACCGCATCGACCACAAGGCCGAACCGCTCGGCAGCCTCATCGTCCTCCATCACCAGAACGCAGCACCGTCCCGGGTGCGGCTCCATCCCCAGCAGCGCCCGCAAGTTCACCGTCGTCAATACCTCACCGCGATACGGCACGACACCCGCGATAAAGGCCGGCGACATCGGCACCCGCTGCAGGTCCCGCTCCCCCAGCACCTCGCGAATCTTTCTGGTGTCGATACCAAAGGTTTCGCTTGCCGCATAAAGCGAACAGAGAGACACCGTATCGTTCTCTTCCTGAATCTCATCGACCTCCTCACGACCGGCGATTCTCATGCGACCTCCTGCCACGCTGCGGCGACCTTCGTCCCAAACCTGCGTTGAACCAGCGTCAGCTTCTCCTTCACGAGAGCAAGCTCCATCCCTGCTGCGTCGCTCATTGCGTCATTCTCCAGCAGCGTCCCCGTAGAAACGTCCAGCACCTGCCGCACCACCATGCCCACTCTCTGCTCCCCGCCAAGGCTTGCATTCCCGCAGATCAACACCGTCGCCGGCACTTCTTCCCCGCGCTGCCGCATCGCCTCCAGATCCGGCAGCACATTGCCCTGGTCCTTCAGCGGAAGCAGCTCGCCGCGATATTGCAGCAACGGCCGTCCTCCCGCATACTCGATCCGTTCCAGCGAGACGCTTTCGATCCGTTCCACCATATCCAGCGGCAGCGCCGTCCGCTCCCGCGCGCGATCTTCAAAGATTAGGAACGACTCACCGGCTGCCTCCTGAATAGCCGCCTCGCCTGCGCCCATTCCGACCATCTCTTCTTCAATCGGCTTCACACCGGCGCGCGCGGCCGTAGCCCCAACATCCAGGATCAAAGCCAGCGTTCCGTTGCCCAGCACCGTCGCTCCTGAAAACATTCCGATCTCGCGCAGCACAGGCGACAGCGGCTTCACCACAATCTCCTCCGGCGACATCAGGTCGTCCACCACCAGGCCATACCGGCACCCATCCGCTTCGAGCACCGCAAGATAATGACCCTGCGATGCCTCGGGATTATCCGACTCCAAACCAAGCAGCCGGTCCAGCCATACCATCGGCAACAACCGCTCTCGCAGCCGGTAAAGCTCCGCCGACCCAATCCGTTGCACTACCCGCGCAAACTCCCGCTGCGGTATATCCACCAACTCCACCAGTGCGCTCTGCGGCAGCGCGAAGCTCTGTCCCCCGCTGCGCACCACCAGCGACGGAACGATCGCGAGCGTCAGCGGAACCCGCAACCGCAACGTCGTGCCTTCACCTCGGCGTGACTCGACCTCAACGCTCCCTCCAACCTTCTCCACGTTGGCCCGCACCACATCCATCCCAACGCCGCGTCCCGAGACCGTGGTCACCGCTGCAGCCGTAGAAAATCCCGGCAGAAAAATCAGCTGCAACGCCTCCCGCTCCGACATTCCCGCAGCTTGCTCCGGCGTCACCAGATCGCGTTCGATCGCTTTCGCCAGCACTCGCTCCATCGGAATTCCAGCGCCATCGTCGGCAACCTCAATCACAACCGATCCGCTCTGATGAAACGCTTTCAGGCGCAAGCAGCCCTCCGCCGGCTTACCCGCCAGCACGCGATCCGCAGGCGATTCAATCCCATGGTCCACCGCGTTCCTCACCGCGTGAGTCAGCGGATCTTTGATCGCCTCAAGCAGACTCTTGTCCAGCCCCGTCTCCTGCCCGGTAAATTCGACCCGCACGTCGCGGCCGCAGGTTCTCGCGAGATCGCGCACCATTCTGGGAAACTTGCCAAACAAATTCCCCACCGGCTGCATTCTTGCCTGCATCACAGTCTCACGCAGGTCGGCCGTCACGCTGTCCAGCCGCCGCGCCAGCTCGGGAAAATTCGCCGCTGCCATATCGCTCTGCAACATCTGGTTGCGGGTGAGCACCAGTTCTCCCACCAGGTTCATCATGCGGTTCAATACATCGACGTCGATCCGCAGCGTCTTGTCGTTCCCTGCCCCGTTTCTCTCACTGTTTGTGGCCAACGCACTCGACGCGGGCGGCATACCAGATGCCTTCAAGGCACCGGCCGCTGCCTGCTCAGGCCCAGCACTACCCTCCCCCATGTTGATGACAGTGTCTAACATCTCCGCGTCAATCACCGCCGGCGGCATCTCTCCATTCAACAGAGCGAGCTCCGCAATCAACTCGCCGTCTTCATCGCCCGACCGCGTCCCTTCGCCGCCGGTCTCCTCAATCAGCACCAGAATGGCGCGCAGGCCATCGAGCAGATGCAGCAGCCCGCTGATCAGCTCCGACGTCACCGCAAGTCTGCCGTCCCGCAGCGAACCCAGCAGATGCTCTCCCGCATGCGCCAGCTTCTCCAGCCGGTCGAAGCCCAGAAATCCCGTCGTCCCTTTGATCGTGTGCACGGAGCGGAAGATCTCCCCCAGCAATCCGGTATCATCGGGCCGCGTCTCGAGCTCAGTCAGGCACCGTTCCATCCGGTCCAGCCCTTCCTGGCTCTCCGCAATAAATTCTTTCGTCAGGTCGTCCACATCTCTTATATCGGGCGCACCACCTTAACCATTAGCCCCACGCGACTTGCCATCATCCGCCGCACCCGATAGCCTCACTCACATCATGTCTTCCAACCAGCACCCGAACCCCGACCCGAACCGCGCCTCGCCCAGCAATCAAAACCCTCTCTCACCCGCGCAGGCCGCAGACCTGCAGCAGCGCGCCCATCGTCACCGGCTGCAACGTCGAAAACGCCTCCTACCGTCTCACCGTCTGCGCCGAACAGGCCGCCATTGCCGCCGCCGTCGGCCTCCACGGCCCCCAAATCCGCATCCGCGCTATCGCCGTCGCCAACCTCAACGACACCGCCAGCCAGCCCTGCGGAGCCTGCCGCCAGACCATCCACGAGTTCAGCACCCCCGACACCATCGTCTTCTTCCCCGGCGAAGGAGGCACCATCGCCCAGGCCACCATCGCCGCTCTACTCCCCGCCGCGTTCCTCCTCAGCAACTCATAAGGACCCATCCGATCGAAGACATGACCCACCGCATCCACCCCATCGACGTCATCCTCCACAAACGCGACGGCCTCGCTCTCACCGACGCCGAGATCCGTGCCTTCATCCTCGCCATCGTCAATCGCACCCCAAAAAGGCAGCTCGTGACCGACGCCCAGATCGCCGCCTTCCTGATGGCCGTCTTTCTCCGCGGCCTCAATTCGAGAGAGCTGGCCACACTCACCGAGGCCATGCGCTTCTCCGGAGAGGTCGCCTACACCGAAGCGCTCAACACCTTCGTCATCGACAAACACTCCACCGGTGGAGTCGGCGACAAAACATCCCTATTGATCGCCCCGATCCTCGCGGCCGTCGGCCTCGCTCATCCTACCTCCGAAGGAGTTCCAGGAATCGTCGTCCCCATGATCAGCGGGCGGAGCCTCGGTCATACGGGTGGAACTTTAGACAAGCTCGAGACCATCCCCGGCTTCAATACCCAGCTCTCCTTCCCGGAGATGCGCGAGGTTCTCAAACAATGCGGCGCCGCCCTCATCGGCCAGACACCGAAGATCGTCCCCGCCGACCGCATCCTGTACGCGCTAAGAGACCACACCGGCACCGTCGAATCTCCTTTCCTCATCACCGCCAGCATCATGAGCAAGAAACTCGCCGAAAGCCTCAACGCTCTCGTCCTCGACGTCAAGGTCGGCTCCGGCGCCTTCATGCCCACCTACGAAAAATCCAAACTCCTCGCCGAACTCATGGTCGAAACCGGCGAAGCCTCAGGCACCAACACCGTTGCTCTCCTCACTACCATGGACGAACCTCTCGGCCGCTTCTCCGGCAACTGGGTCGAGGTCTGGGAGTGCATCGACATCATGAAGCAGGACCGCCACCCCATGTCGCGCGACCTCATTGAACTCTCGAACATCCTCTCCGGCTGGATGCTCTACCTCGCCGGTCACGCCGACACCCCCGAGGACGGAGCAGCGCTCTCCGACGAAATCCTCACCTGCGGAGCCGCCTTTGAAGCCTTTCTGAAGATCGTTCAGGCTCAAGGAGGAGACATTTCCATCTTTGAAGGCGAAGCAAACCCCGCCGCCCACCACAAACCAACAGCTACCAGGACTCTCACCGCCCCAACCGCCGGCTACCTCGCCGCCATGGACTGCAAAAAAGTAGGCTGGGCCGTCCAACGTCTCGGCGCAGGCCGCGCCAAACCCGGCGACCCCGTCTCAGCCCACGCCGGCATCGAGATGCACGCCAAGCTCGGCGACAAACTCGAAGCCAACCAGCCTCTCGTCACCCTCTTCGCGGAAGATCCGGAGCTCCTCAACGAACCCGAGGCCATGCTCCGCGAAACCCTCCAGATCGCGCAGACCCCGCCCAAACTCCAGCCCCTCATCCGCGAAGTCATTACAAAGAACCATCTCCAACCCTAGGCCATCGGCTACAAATCTCTCGGACCTCACAACCTCTTCCCACGAAAACAGAAAAGGACCCGGAGACAATAGTCTCCGGGTCCCGGTCATTCTGAGCACTGAACAACTAGTTGAGTGCAATCATGACCTCGTTATTAACGCGAAGCCCTGCTTGCTCTGTCTCTGCTCTGGCCCTCTTCTCCTGTTTCGAAGTGGCGAGTTGGACATTCATCCCCGATTCCTGAGAACGAATCTCGCTGAGGAAGTACTGGTTGCCATACTTGTGGAACACCAGCTGGTTGGCTTTTCGCTTTTCGTCTGCACTGGGTTGCGCCAAGGCTAATACATGGACGTGCTGCGTCCGGTCTGAAATCTTCAAGATGCGAGGACTGGTCACATCGGTACCGAGCGTGTAATTTCCAGCAGGCAGCTGGCTGCCGTTGACGGTGAAGTTGAAAGGAATGGTTGCCTGGACTGCATAATCCTGCGCTATGGCTTTCCCGGCAGTGATGAAAGTGGCTGCGATGAAGAGAACGATGGCTGTAATGTGTTTCATGACGGATCTCCTTTTTGAGGTGTCTTATTCGGGCCCTCTGCGGCTCCGGAATACTTTCTCTTCAGGAGCTTGTTCTTACGCCCGGATATATTGCATGCCCATGGCCAAACTGCTCCGAACTCCGGCCTCGCAATCGCATTCGCGTATTTGCAACGAGATACACCCGCAGCACCGATTCGCGATGCTCAAGCCCCCTGCCGCGCGCAGTGCCTGCGGTATCCGGACAGTTACCCGCGAGTATCCGATCGGTTCCCCGTCATGTCTGAATATCCGCTTATCCGCCGGTTCAGCTACACTTTGACGCATCGGAGACCATGATGAAGCCGCGGCTCCTCGCCATCGCAGGATCGCTGACCAATACCGTTCGGCAGCTGGTCGACGGCCAGATATCCATCGGCCGTGACGAAGCGAATCAGTTGTGCCTCATCGATTCCGCTGTCTCGCGCAGGCATTGCGCGATCCAGCGGGCGGGCGATCGATATGAACTCGTCGACCTCGACAGCCACAACGGCACCTTTGTGAATGGAATGCCCATACGACGCAAACTCATTGACCACGGCGATACGATCCGCGTCGGCAACTCCGAGTTCGTCTTCCTAACCCACGAAGGTGAAGCGTTTCCCAACGCCAAAATGCGCCTGAGTGACGCTTCTTCACATTCCACTCTCACTACATTGCGAATGGAACATCCAGCCGCGTTTCCGGCATTCGGGGCCGAGGTCGGACGCATGGCGCGTGACCTCGCCGCCCTGTTCAGAATCAGTAATGTCATCAACTCCATCCGCGACTCTGAACTTCTGCAACGCGAACTTCTGCGGCTGATCTCCGAAGTGGTTCCTACAGACCACGGCGCCGTCGTTCTGCAGAGTGATCTCGACGAAGAAACAAACTCGGTCTGCACCTGGAGCCGTCAACCGGACGCGACGCAAAAGATCGAGATTCAACGGGAACTCGTTCACCGCGCAATATGGGAACGATCCGCCACCTTTTCCAACGCTGTCGCAGATTCGAGCGAAACCCACAACGTCCTTTGTCTGCCGCTCGTGGCCGTCGAAAGAACGATCGGTGTCATCTATCTCACCTCCCTCCGTCCTGCTCCGCCATTTCGCGAAGATCACATTCACTTCCTCGACTCAGTCTCCCGCATCGCAGCGGTTGCGCTTGAAAACATACTCGCTCTCGATGCGCTGCGCTCCGAAAACCAGCGCTTGAAACGGGAGCTCAACCCAGCCAGCAACCTCGTCGGCGAAAGCCGGCAAATCCGTCAGTTGGAGGAGTTCATCTCCCGCGTCGCGCAAAGCGATTCCACCGTGCTGATCCGCGGAGAGAGCGGCACCGGCAAAGAAGTCGTCGCACGCTCCATCCATCAAAGCAGCCCCCGACAGGAACGGCCCTTCGTCGCCATCAACTGCGCCGCCATCCCGGAGGCGCTGCTCGAAAGCGAACTCTTCGGACACGAGAAGGGCGCATACACCGGCGCCATCGGAATGAGAAAAGGAAAGCTCGAAGCAGCCGATGACGGAACGCTGTTTCTGGACGAGATTGGCGAACTCGCTCCGCCGATGCAGGCCAAGCTGTTGCGAGTTCTGCAGCAGAAGGAGTTTGAGCGTGTTGGAGGAACTCACCCCGTCACCTTCAAGGCTCGCGTCCTCGCCGCAACCAACAAGAACCTCGAACAAGCAATCAAGTCAGGCGAGTTTCGACAGGACCTGTACTACAGGCTCAACGTCGTCTCGGTCATGGTGCCGCCCCTGCGCGAGCATCGCGAAGACATCTCTCTGCTGGCCCTGTATTTTGCCGCAAAATACGTGCAAAAAGGTAAGCGGCCGTTCAAAGGCATCTCGCAGGAGGCGCGTACCTTGCTGATGGGATACAGCTGGCCCGGAAACGTTCGCGAACTCGAGAACGCTATCGAACACGCTATCGTGCTCGGCCTCACCGAGGAGATTCTTCCTGAAGACCTCCCCAGCGGAATACTCGAAGAGCAATCCGCTAAACTCGAGGGAGCGCGATACCACGACACGCTCAATCAATCCAAGAAAGAGCTCATCCTGAGCGCCCTGCGAGAATCAAAAGGAAGCTATCCCGACGCCGCGCGGATACTTGGCGTCCACCCCAAATATCTGCACCGCCTGGCGCGGAATCTCAATCTGAAATCCGATCCAGTTTGACCAACACACAGCGCAATTCTGCGGCAACGGATCGCTTACCGCCGCAGTGGAATAAGCTGACGCAACTGTGCATCGCGAACAAAGATTCCCGTCCACACCAGCACGCCCAGGATCACCGGAAAGACCGTCTCGAACAAACTGGAGCCAGCGCGAACATGGGTCGAAACAGCCCCACCGAGATAGCCGGTCAGCAGAATCGCCTCGAAGATCGAGGTCGGCGGTGTCACGTAGATTGCGGTGCAGATCAGAGCCAGTACGCCGATCCCGACACTTGCACCCAGTGGATATCCCAGCCGCGCGAACGCTTCCACGACAGGCGCGGGCTTCATCAGATGCCCAACTCCATCGAAGACGAAAAGCAAAGCCATAAGCCCACTGAGAACCCGGCCAGTCCAAAGCATCCCCTTCGACTCAGTTGCGGATTGCGTACTTGATTGCATCAATTCCAACCTCCAACCTTTCGTCCAAGAAATAACTACTCAGTAATCGGGAACCGTTTCCGAATCGACCCAAATACGAAGGACTGCGCCGCGCTCAGATGTCTTTCTCAAGCACCACAAAGTGCAAATCGTCTCGCAGCGGTCTGCCAAACCGTTCATCGCCGTAGGGAAAAGGTTGCGTCTCACCTGTCAACCTATATCCTCGCCGCTGATACCACGCAATCAGGGTGTCCCGCACATTCACCACCGTCATACGAACACGCCGGCCACCACGTTCTTTCGCGAAGTCTTCCGCGGCACCTAACAGAGCGCGCCCTAGTTGTCTCTTTTGCAGATCGGGCCGGACGGTGAGAAGCCCGAGATTCCAAACCCCATCCTTCCTCTCATCCAGCCAGACAGTTCCCAAGAGCGGCCCATCAGGGTCGTCCCGATACGTCAGCAACTGCGCTTCGGGCTTTGCGGCCAGATCTTCTCGCAGAAGAGATTCATCCAGGCGCTGTCCTTCGATGAATACCGCCTCGGTGTTCCAACTCGCGAGAGAACCGGAGCCTCGAAAGGCCAGGTTGGCAAGGTCTACGATCGCAGCATAATCGGCTTCAACAGCAGGATGGAGCAACATTCGTAGCAGTGTACGACGCGCCGAACGCCCCGGCAACCAGCAATGCGTACGCACGAAATCTCTGCAATCGGGAAGCTTCCAAACACGTTTCCCTACCCGCCAGCCACCGCGCCCACGATCAGCAACGGCTCCTTCCCGTTCGCAACCGCCTTCGGCAGCAACGCATCCGGCGACTCATGCGACAGATCCTCCTCGCACGCAAAAAATCGCAGAAACGACCTTCGCTTCAACGTCCCATGATCGCGAATCGTGCCTTGCAGCGTCGGATACTTTGCCTCAAGTGCATCGAGCACAGATCGCTGCGTCACCTGTCCCGCCACGTCGAGCGTCACCTCACCCTTGACGCCCGCCAACGTCCGCAGATGCGCCGGCAACTCAACCCGGATCATGCGAGCGTCTGGGCCTCAACCGACAGAACCGCCGGCAGATCCCGCACAATCGGCGTCCAGCTATCTCCTGCGTCCGATGACCCATACACCTGCCCTCCCGTCGTACCGAAGTACACTCCGCATGCATCGAGCGAATCGACGGACATAGCATCCCGCAGCACATTGACGTAGCAATCCTTCTGCGGCAGCCCCTTCGTCAGCGCCTCCCACTCGTTGCCGCCGCTCTTGCTGCGATACACCCGCAGCTTTCCATCCAGCGGATAGTGCTCCGAATCGCTCTTGATCGGGACCACAAACACAGTCTCCGGCTCATGCGCATGCACATCGATCGCAAATCCGAAGTCGGTCGGCAGGTTCCCGCTCACCTCCTGCCACGAATCGCCAGCATTATCGCTGCGCATCACATCCCAATGCTTCTGCATAAACAGAACACCCGGCCGCGACGGATGCATCGCAATGTGATGCACGCAATGCCCCACCTCTGCATCCGGATCAGGAATGTGCTCCGACCTCAGCCCCTTGTTGATAGGCTTCCATGTCTTCCCGCCATCGTCCGTCCTGAACGCGCCAGCCGAAGAGATCGCAATAAAGATCCGATCAGGATCACTCGGGTCCAGAATGACCGTGTGCAGACACATGCCACCGGCGCCCGGCGCCCAGTGCGGCCCCGAACCATGTCCGCGCAACCCCGAAAGCTCCTCCCAGTTCTGTCCCCCATCCGCGGAGCGAAACAGTGCCGCATCCTCTACCCCTGCATACACCTCGTCCACATTTTTCAGCGACGGTTCGAGATGCCACACCCGCTTGAACTCCCACGGATGCGGCGTGCCGTCGTACCACTGATGCGTTCCCGGCACACCGTCATACGCAAATTTGTTCCCCGTCGGCTCCCACGTCGCGCCGCCGTCGTTCGAGCGTTGAATCACCTGCCCAAACCATCCGCTGGACTGCGACGCATACAACCGGTTCGGATCCACCGGCGATCCCTTGACGTGATAGATCTCCCAACCCGCAAAGTGCGGCCCGCTCACGTCCCAATGTACCACCAAAGCGCCCTTCAAAAAAACTGATCGCCTAGGAAAATCACGCTCATTTTGCAAGCGCTGAGGGAATGCCCAGGGTGCCATCGACAACCTCGACAAAGTTTCTCTCTTCACGAAGAATAAAACGCTTACTTTGTGCCATGGCGAGGTTCTCGCGAGCCTCGGGATCGGCCTTCAAGCGCATTCGATAAGCCCTCATAAGAGGCGAGGCTGTCGAATGCAATCAAACCCCACCCCACATCATTCGTGCCCTCATAGGGAAGAAAATAACCAATAAGGTGCCCTCCACAACGAGGGATAATCCGTCCCCAGTTTTCAGCGTATTTTTTGAACGCATCTCGCTGGAACGGATCAATCTGATAACGGATGATGCAGGTAATCGTCATGGAACTTCTCCTGAAGAACAAGCTGGCCGATGCATTGCTTCCGATCGCGGGTATCGCGCATAAAGCGGCAATCATCCCGACAGCCTCGCGACGATTGATCCATCCGGGACGCAACCTTGCGGAAGACATACCGTTCAATATGTCAGTTGTCGAACGACGATAATTCGTCTAATGTCAAAGTATGAATGCAATGCACGACGGCGACGCCGCGGTATCTCAGATCGCTGCCGCCATCGGCGAGCCGGCTCGGGCGCGCATGCTCTTTTGCCTCATGGACGGCCACGCGCGAACCAGTACCGAGCTTGCCGTGGTGGCCAACGTCAGCCCGTCGACTGCCAGCGTCCATCTGCATCGCCTGAAGACAGCTCATCTCGTCAAAGTTCTCGTTCAGGGGAAACATCGCTACTGCAGTCTCGAAGGCGCCGAAGTCGCAAGCGTGCTCGAAGGACTAAGCGTCCTCGCCGGAGGCTTTCGCGACAAATTCGTGCCGAACACTCCAAACCGGCTATGCGCCGCGCGGACTTGCTACGATCACCTGGCCGGCAGGGTCGGTGTGTTGCTTCACGATCGCTTCCACGCGTTGCGCTGGCTATCGGTCATATCGAAAACCGACAACGCATACGAACTCACCCCGGCAGGAGCGAGGGCCTTCGAAGCGCTGGGCGTTGACCTCGAAGCGACTCGAGCACTCCGCCGACGCTTTGCTTGTGCGTGCCTGGATTGGAGCGAAAGGCGGCCACACGTCGGCGGCGCACTGGGAGCCGCCCTGCTGAAGATCGCGTTGAAAAAAAGATGGGTCACGCAGGACCTCGACAGCAGAGCACTAGCCATCACGGCATTCGGCAAACGTGAAATGCTGAATCGGTTCGGCCTGAAAGCCTAGGAACCCGCCCATCTTTCAAGCGTCGTGACTACCGCCCCTTAAACGAAATCATCAGCTGGTCGAGCGGCATCGCGCCCTTCACCTGTTGCGCGGGCGAGATCGGCGTGACCGCAAGTGGAGTTCCCTTCTCTTCCGCTTCGTCGAAGGCTTTCGTTCCCGGAGACCTGCCGGTAATTTGAAAATCCTTGATCTCATACGGCAAGCCATTGGACGCAAGCGGCGACGGCCTATCGCTCATCTGAAAGTGAAGATGCGGCGCAACCGAGTTGCCGGAGTTGCCGACCAACCCGAGTAACTGACCCGCCCCCACCCTCTGGCCTACGCGGACCTGGATCGTTCCCGGTTGCATATGCGCGTACATCGCATAGTGCTGTTCTCCCAGATCGAGGATGACCGAATTTCCATCGGCCTCATCCAGCGTGATA
>WNFC01000685.1_pt1 | contig 41133 bp, 34 predicted proteins | sample 5400541 | NCBI WGS metagenome assembly WNFC01 (sample SAMN13153342, study PRJNA577476) | soil metagenome | isolation source: 120 cm saprolite under Douglas fir tree site 2 hole 2 replicate 1 | place: USA:California | collected 2015-04-18 | reverse complement strand
ATCTTTGTAACAAGGAACGCGGAGTGGCTCTTCTCATTGCCCTCTTGGCGCTTCTTCTGATTTCCGCTGTCGGCTTGGGCATGGTGTACATGTCAAGCACCGAAACCTCGATCAATGGCAACTACAAGGACACGCAGTCAGCTTTCTTTTCGATGCGGGGCGGGCTGGAAGAAATGCGCGACCGGATGCGGTCCAATAGCGTACCACCGGTTCCGGCGCTCACCGTGCCGCTGATCCCAACTGCCATGCCCGGCACGGCGGCGAATTCCATTGTCTATATCACCAATCCTTCCGGGTCATCGGACGTGGTGGACCCGGCAACGTTCGGTAACGCGTACTTCGATGATGAGTTCTGCCACGAATCCTTTGCCGGGTCGGGGGTGACATACTCCGCCCCAGGCACGCCGTGTACCGCCGCCGGGGCGCCTCCCGCGGGCAAGGTGGCGCCGTACGTGGCCAGCATGTCGCAGTACACCAATACTGCTGCTTCTCTGAAGTACAAGTGGGCTCGTATCACCATGAAGCAGAATGGGACTTTCCCGACTACCCCGGTGGATTCCACCCAGGCTGCCGCTTCGCCGGTTTGCTGGGACTCGATGGGCAACCAGGAAGTCGTGGCCGGTGCCCTCGGGTATGCCGACTGCAATGCAGCGCGAACCGCCGGCCTCAATGTCTCCCCCACGTACGTGGTAACGTCCATGGCCGTCACCCCGCAGGGGAGCAGACGCATCGGCCAATATGAGGTGGCGGCCTTCAGCATCACGCCGCCCCCGTCAGCTTTGGCATTGGACGGGCCCGCTGCGGTTTTTGATCCTGCACCAAGCTCGAACAATTACTTCGCCAACGGCAATAACACCGGCGTGGGTGGATATACCGGACCAGGCACCTGCACCGCCACCGGCCCCGCGCAAGTACCGGCCATCAGCACGGGCGACCAACAGGGTGTAAATAACCTGATCGGCCCTCCCGGCACTGGCAGCATTCCCATCAACCGCCAAGCTAACTACACAGGAACGGGAGGTACCCCGTCGATTGTTAACTCCGGACCTACGGGTAGCAACCAGTTGAGCGGTACGTGGTCAACCCCCGCACAACTAAACTCCCTGGTGTCTGCCATCGCGAATGGAGCCGACGCTACCTACACCTGCGGCATAGGAACGCCGTGCAACGGATCCGGACCATACGGCACAGACGCCGCCCCGCAAATAACCTATGTGAACGGCGATTTTAACTTCGGCAGCAACAGCGGCTCGGGCGTGCTGGTCGTGACCGGGACGCTCAATATCACCGGACAATCAAGTTTCAACGGGCTGATCCTGATCATCGGGCAGGGAGTCATGACCGAAAGCGGTAGCGGTAGTGGCCAATTCAATGGATCGATATTCCTGGCTAAGACCAACAGCTCAACGGCTCCGTACGCGCAACTTGCTGCTTTGCAGTCTCCCTTAATCCAGTGGAACGGCGGCGGCACCAATGGCATCCAGTACAACAGTTGCTGGGCCAACGTCGGAAATACCATGCACTACACGGTGGTCGCTTCCCGGGAGGAGATGTACTAACCCGAACCCGGCGAACTGCATCTGGAAACTTAATCAACCAGTGGCCCCGGTAGTTCTCTGAACGGGTTACCGGGGTCATCTGGCTATTCTTCGAGCGACCACCTGGCAGGTCCCAACTCAAGCGCTTTCAACTGCTGTGACGCAAGTGACCCACGAGACGCCAAAAAGGCCAACGGTCCTCTCTCGTCCTTTGGTGCTTTGATCCCCTTTCAGCGCGTTCCTAAAATGAACAACAACACTAAAGTTTGGGACGTTGTTGACTGACGCGACCTTCAGGCGATCTGGACGGCGATCTGGGCAATGATTGGAGCGCTCGCATACCACAGCTTCTCCCCCAGGAAAGAAATTCATGAAGTCGAGTAAACAACGCGGCCTCTCGCTCCTGGAACTGATAATCACGATCTGCATTGTCATGATCCTGGCACACCGCAGTAGATCTGTAAGCCGATCAACCAGCCGCCCCGGTCCCGCTCCGCGGATCGGGGCGTTTTTCTTTTCGTGAACGGTGGACCGCGCAAGACTGCGCGGATTCGGTAGAACCCTGACCAGCCCATCCTGAACGCCACTTGGATCGACTGGCAGGCTAATGAAAAACTCTATCAAAGACGCTGTTTTGAAGGGGCTGAAAAACTCTATCAACGACTCTGTCTTTGAAAGGGCGCGGCTTTAAGGCGCGCCGTAAGTGCAGAACGATCCACCGGCTTTAGCCGCTGAGGTTACATCCAGTCTGTAACGGAATCTTTATCACCTGCTAGACTTGGGCGGGAGACTTTTCAATCGATGCAACAATCTTCCGCTCGTGCTTCTCGTGGCCTTTGGACCCTGTTCGCGGCGTCCTCGCTCCTATGTGTGGGGTGGTTTTTCATTCCGGCTTTCATCATCCGGCCCTTCCGTTATCAGTCGCCACGGGCGCTTTCTCTAGCTTTGGTGCTGCGGCAGCGAGCTCCGCTGGGAACTCTCGTAACCGCGCTCATTTGCCTTCTGCTCGCGCTCGCCCTGTGGAGATTCGCACCAAGATGGCAGCGGATTGTTCTAGCGGCGGCGATGGTGGTCGTCGCCTTCTCCGCAGTCATGGCCCGCATCAACTACTTCGAGTGGATGTTCCACCCCGTGGATAGCCCGCAATTTGAGGCCGAGACGCAGAGCAAGCTCGACTCTGCGGAGATGATCATGGCGGTTCGCTTTGGCAGCGACGCACGCGCCTATCCCATCCGCGAAATGGCGTACCACCACGTCGTGAATGACATGGTCGGGACCGTTCCCGTGGCCGTCACCTATTGAACGCTATGTCACACCGGTCTGGTGTGGAGGCGAACGGCAAACGGAAGGACACTGCATTTTTATCTGGCCGGCATCAATAACCAGAACTTTCTTATGCGCGACAAAGAAACTGGAACCTGGTGGCAGCAGATTACTGGCAAAGCGATTTATGGGCCTATGAAGGGCGCCGCTCTCGAACTGGTTCCCAGTGATGAGCTCACCTTTGGACAGTGGAAATCTGAAATCTCCGACGGACAGGTGCTGGCTGCGGTGAAGAAGGATGTGAAGGAGTACGACAGCAACTGGGAGCCGGAAGTGGCAAAATTGCCCGTGATCATCAGCTTCCCCGGAACGGAACTGAAGTCGCGCGATGTTGTGGTCGGATTGGAGATCGGCGGGGGCGCTCGCGCCTACCCGTGGGCGACGCTGCTCAAGCAATCGCCGGTCGTCGACCGCGTGCAAGGTACACCGTTGCTAATCGCAGTCGGGCCAGACGGAAAGTCGTTTCGCGCATTCGTCAGCCGCGTGGATGGCAAGGATGCAGAGTTTTTTCTCCAGAGTGGCACAAAGGATTGGGCCCTGCTCGATACGATGACAGCCAGCCAGTGGAACTTTCAAGGCTGCGCCATCTCCGGCCCGTCCGCTGGGAAATGTCTCGACCACATTCCCGCGCTGAAGGACTATTGGTTCGATTGGCGGAACTATCATCCAGACACGACCATCTACAAGCATTAACGCGATTCGTCTCCCAATGACCGAAACGGAATTGTTGCAGGCATTCGATGAGTCGGTTCGCGAGACCGGCAACTCCGATGGATTAGAACTTAACAGCAGGGAGATTTCCTCACTGCCTGAGCTGCCCGCAAGGTTTGCGGACCTCAAGCATCTAAGCCTCGAGAAAAACGAACTGGCGTCTCTCCCCGAAAGCATTGGCCGGCTGGCAAAACTTGAAACACTCAGTTTGTACAAGAACCAGTTAGTGGATTTGCCGGAGTCATTGTGGCAGCTTGAGAACCTTCGATTCTTGAACCTGAGTGAGAATCGTTTGGCTGTCCTATCCTGCAATGTTGGCAATCTGTCCAATCTCCATACCTTGGATCTGGGACACAATGCGTTAGCCTCTCTGCCCGAGACCCTCGAAAATCTGACTGGCCTGACTCGCTTTCTCTACATCCATGATAATCAATTGACCGCACTTCCCACATCTCTTGGAAACCTGCGAAATCTTGCATATCTGAACGCGAGCAGCAACCTGCTACCTTCCCTGCCCGTAAATACCGGCGATCTGGCGGGTCTCATTGAGCTTAGGTGCAGTGAGAACAAGCTCATCTCTCTCCCAGATTCGATTGGTGGTCTGGCAAAGCTAAAAGAGTTGCACCTGATGAACAACCAATTAACTTCCCTGCCCGAATCCATTGGCAGTCTGGCGAATCTCAGGAAGATGAACCTTCGGGACAACCGGTTGGCGTCCTTGCCCGAGTCCGTCCGCAATCTGACCCGCCTGACTGAACTGGACTTGCGAAATAACGCGCTAACGACGCTGCCGGAGTCACTGCAAGGGTTACACAAGCTGGCTTACCTGGATCTCAGAGCTAACCAACTCGCCTCACTCCCAGACTGGATTGAAGGACTCGGAAGTCTTGAGAAATTGGACCTGCGCTGGAACAAGCTTTCTCTTTTCCCCGACTGGATGCGTCGACTCGAAGAACGAGGATGTACGATTCTCCTGTAATGCCGGAGAGCAATGCCGAACCTGTATTCTGAATCTGGATCGTTGCCGACGGAGATAATTTCTTGCCCATTCAAGCCATATTCTGGGATGTAGGAGGCGTACTGCTCACCAATGCCTGGGACCGCACTCAGCGAATGGCGGCTCTCGAGCATTTCCATCTGGACGAAGAGGAATTCCACGACCGTCATGAGATGGTAGTGTCGTCGTTCGAGCGCGGAAAGATCTCCCTCGACGAATATCTCGACCGCACGGTCTTCTATCGCACTCGCCCCTTCACCCGAGAGGCATTTACGGACTTCATGTTTTCATTGTCCCAACCAATGCCGGAAGTCCTCGATTTCGCGCAATTGCTGGCGACGTCGGGAAAGTATTTCATGGGCACGATTAACAACGAATCGAGGGAACTCAATCTTTATCGTATCGAGAAGTACGGCCTACGGAAGATCTTCCGCCTTTTTGTGAGCTCGTGTTTTGTTGGTCTCCGCAAGCCCGAGCGGGACATCTATCGCCTCGCCCTGGAAACCACGCAAATACCCGCCGAAGAATGCTGCTTCATCGACGACCGCTCGCTGAATCTGGAGTGTGCCGCCAAGCTTGGCATGCAGACGATCGAAATGCGGACCATGAACCAGCTACGATCGGACCTGGAAAAGTTAGGTGTGACTACGTAGGTACGCTTTACGAAACGCAGGGCCTTGTCAGGCGCTCTTTCTTGGCAGGCCGGGCTTCCCTGTTGCGCCCGGTGTGACGTCCAATTCTGTGGTCGATAGCGTTAAGTCGCTAGACCAGCAGTCAGACGCCAGCTTCCATTCTCCACTACTCTGCCGGGCAAACACCCAAAGATACTTGCCGCGCTCTTCGCGACGCTTCCCAGCCGCGCCAGGCACCAGGGCCTTACAGCGCCCAGCCTCATACGCCATATCGCCGGCGACTTCCACTCGGATGGGGTCGACCTCCACTTCTCCCAATCCCGCGTCGAGAGCGCCAAAGAAAAATTCGCGAATCGCAGGCGCGCCTCGCACTGGAGGACAGTTCGACCGCAGCACGATTGCATCCGCGATGTACAGCTCCAGAAGATCATCGAGGTGTTTGGTGTTGCAGGCCAGCACCCACTCCAAGCCAATGCGTCGGACGGCAGCCTCCGCGCGGCTCATGGACTCACCTCGCAGCGCGGCGGAGGACCGTAGCTTTTCAGTTTCGCGAGGAAGTTCAGCGGCGGAGCGCCCGCCTCCACCCTCCTGTCCTGCCGGGAAATAGTGGTGGTGATAGTGATGGTGGTAGTGATGTGTTTCCCCAGTTACTGCTCCGCGATGGGAAACGGGTTGGCGCTCTGCCTGGGGATTTCCCTGCGCAAGCATTGGCGCGGGCATTTTTTCATCCTGAGACAAACGTTCCACCTCTGGTTCCTGCGCCGACTCTACGGGCAGCCCGCACATGCCGCAAAACTTGTTGCCCTCCCGATTCTGATATCCGCAAACCCGACAAAGTCGGTCTGGACTCTCGCCGGCACTCTCTTCCTCAAACCCTCCCGCGGCATCCTCAAGGTCAGCCTGCGCAGCAAGCCGCTGCACCACCTCAAGGGCTGCCGCCATCGCATCCTGACTGGGCTTTGGACGTCGCATCTCAGGCTTTAATTTCTGATAGAGGTCTTCAGAGTTTTCCGGCGCAAAACTCGGGGGACTGGCAGACTTTTTTCCCTTGTCTCTCTCTTTATCCACTCTCGAACCACCCGTACTTTCTGAGCCCATTTTAGCCCAGTGAGGCGGTTCAACGGCTGGAAAACTCGACCTTTCCTTCGGTCTCAGTGGGCACGCCGTTGCAGGTTGCGGGACGATATCTCCAGCTGCGAACGGTTTGCAGGATGTGGTGATCGGTGGTGGGACCTGCGCTCTCGAGGATCAGCGGACTATGCACGCGCCCGTCGGTCCCAATGACAAAGCTGACCTTCGCTTTCATACGGTCGTGCATCGGATTCAAGATTGGCTCTGGCGTGGTCAAAGCCTGCGGCGGCTGAACATCCTCGCAGCGCGAACGCGCGGTGACGCGCGGCACATCGCTGAACTGCGAATCACGAACCCGCGTCCTCCACAGTTGGTGCTCGCGGTCTTCTGAAGACGTCATCCGAAGATGCGCCACGGGCAAGCTTACCGCAGCAGCGGCGATTGCGGGCATCGCAAGAATGACCAGCAAGGGCCAACTGCAACGAAGCCTGTGGGTCGCCCTCTTTCCTGAGTTAGGCATTGCCACTACACGGTGGCAAGTAGTGGGCCACCACAGCGCGTCATAGGTGACTTGTTTACAACGACTTGTGGGTCATCCTCTCGCGGAGTACTTCTCTATGTGAAAGTCATTGCACCAAAGTCGCTGCGGACGGTACGTCTGGGGGCTCCTCACTCGATTGAGGAACGTCGAAGCGTGAGCAGCGTTATCTCTGGCGGACAGTTCAAGCGGATGGGAAGAACCACGGTTCCGATCCCCGGATTGGTGTAAAGAGTGAGTGGACCAATTCGATATAAGCCCCAAACATATTTCTTCCCCAGCTCGGGCAGGAATAGGGGAGGAACCAGCGGAAGCCGGACTTGTCCTCCGTGCGAATGTCCGGAGAGTTGGAGATCCACGCGATATCGCGCAACCTCATCAGCGTAATCAGGTTCGTGTGCCAGAAGAATAGCGGCTTCGTTCTCGGGAACAATGTGCAACGTCTCATCCAGATCGGCAGTTCCGCTCACAACGTCATTCACACCAGCGAGCCAGAACCGCGCACCATCCTGCTCGATCGGAGAGGACTGATTCGCCAGGACCTTGATTCCACGTGCTTGAAGGGCCCTCGTTACCGTCCACGGATTGGTGTAATAGTCGTGATTGCCCATGACCGCCCACAAGCCATGCTTGGCATGCATCCGGCGCAGCAGATCGGCACATGGTTCGGCTGCTGATGCCGCTTTTTCTTCGTCGCCGTCGAGTGGCGGAATCGAAACAAAATCTCCGGTCAAGACGATCAAATCGGGGTTGAGGCTGTTCACGATGCCGACGGAAGCCTCGATGGGATGAACTGAGAAATACGGATCAAAATGAAAATCGCTGAGCAACGCGATAGTAAAACCTTCTAGCCGCTCAGGCCAGCGTCGCAGCGCAATATCCATCCTCACGACGCGGAGGCGGTTAGGGGCCAGAACCGTGGCATCTACACCGAGGGCGGCTGCTCCGGTTGCTGCCGCGAGACGAAGAAACGTCCGCCTGTTGATGGAAAGTGGGGCCAATCGGTTTGGACCCTTGCTCTGTCGGACCTTGCTCTCTCGGACCTTGCTCTGTCGGACGTCCAAGAAGCAGCATATCGCGAATGCGACATCCCCGACACATGACGACATCGATGCATCCCCAATGTTGGATCAGTGAAGCACATCGGACGGCAAGCAATATTCAGAAGCTGAACGTCGCCTGCAGGTCAATGCGGCGGTTCGCCGCAGAGCTGGAGAACGGACCTCCCTGAAGAGCATTGGAGATGTCGAAGTATGGCGAACCCAGAATCCCACCGGGATTGGCGAGGTTCACTTTGTTAAACACATTGCGCACATTCACACCCAGCATCACGTTGTAGCGCCGGTCGGAGCCCGACGCCATCGGCGACGGGCCGCCCCCGAACAGGGGACCGTGGCCATGGCCTCCTCCGCCCGGTCCACCCGGCCCACCGCCCGGGCCAGCCGCTCCCTTTTCTGACAGCGGGCCAAAACCGAAAGTCTTGGTCAGTCTCAAGTTCAGTACAAAATGAGCCGGCCCAGTACCGTAATTGACGGGAACGATATTTCCCACGCCAGCCGCATCGAAGGTTCCCAAGGGCGTGCAATAGACGGTCGAAGGTGAAGTCGGTACTACCACAGTTGAGCACGCCGCTCTTGAAACCAGCCCGGGACGATCGTTGAGCACAGAATCACCATTCAGGTCATTCGGAGAGGTGATGTTAAACGGTGAACCAGAACTCGCAATCATGAACGGGCTCAAACGAAACATATAAGGCAATGCGATCGTGCCCCCGAGAAACAGGCGGTGACGCGTATCGAACGATGCCCGCCCGTAATCCTGACTGATGTTGTACGAATTCGATGGAAGACTGGAGACGCCGGAGGTATCGCTGCGCGCGTAAATTAGCGTGTAATAGCCGAATAACTGAAGCCTGGTTCCTACACGGACATTGCTGTTCACGATCAACTGGTTCTGCCGGAAATTACCCTCCGACACATACTGATAAATGTTTCCTCGAGTTGGATCGGGGCGAATGGTGCTCCCCGGCGTGCCCGGAAACGGAGCGTTGCTGTTGATCGTCAGAAGCTGATCAAAGCCACGGGAATTCAGATATGTAACCGACAAAGTTGCCGACTTCGTCAGTTGCCGTTCCACGCTGAGCGCCCCTTGGACCGTGTAAGGCGCATGCAGCCGGGGATTGATCTGGTAAATCGACGATGTACTGTTCGCGCTCGCCGGACCACAGGTCGAAAGAACCAGTGGCTTATCAAGACCGGGGAAGCAGGAAGGATTATTAATGACAAATTTCTGTTGGGTGATACCGTTCAATAACTGCGCCTGCAGCACTTGCTCGGTCTGAAATCGATCATAGAAAATTCCGAAACCTCCACGCACCACAACTTTCGGCGGCGCACTCCTGCCGCCAACGCCCCATGCAATCCCAACTCGCGGCGCCCAATCGCCGTGATCGTGAATCTCATTCTGCGTCTCAAAGCGCAATCCGTAGCTGAGCGTAAAGTTCGGCCGCACGCGCCAGTCATCTTGCAGGTAAAGCCCCGCATCGTAAGCACTGACTTCAGCTTTCGGATTCCCCGTCGTGTAAGTAAGCTGCGTCGCAAATGGCGTGCCCCCACTGGCAAGAGCCTGCACCGCAGACCGGTAAGAGACAGGACATGGTATGGGGCTACTCGGTGGAGTGCAGTTAGAACCCGTCGCTGAATCTAGGGATGAAAAGACAAATGTGCCGTTGAATCCAGACGTGGTGTTCTCGGAGTCGCGAACGGCACGGAGGCGGCCTCCAAATTTGAGGATGTGGTTGCCATGAACCAGCGAGGTGTAATTCTGCAGCTCATGGTGATTCTGCCGGTCAATGATGTCGCCCTGACTGTTGCCGCCGCTCGTGAATGAGCCCAAAACATTCACTGCCGGCGTCGCGGTTTGCGCGAGTTGACTGTCGCGTTCCCCCAAATACTGAAACCGAGTCTCGTTCACAATCTTCGAGCCAATCACCTGAGTGTCGCTGATCTGCAGAGTGTGTTCGATAGACCTCGAGTTGTAAGCCTGCGGAGGCAGGTTGAACTGTCCGATGCCGTCATTGTTCTGTGTGTCGCGGAAATACTGGTACCGTGCGGTCAATGTGTTGTTCTTGCTGATTTGATAGTCGAGGCGGGGACCGATATTGGTCCGCTGGCGAGGATTTGCAATCGCCTCAATCGTTCGAGTCGGCAGAAGGCTGTTCGGGTCCAGCGTGGTCGCGTTGACGGCGGTGAGGTCGTTGATATTTCTCCGCTCAACATTGAAGAATATCGATGCCTTCTTGCCCAGCGGCCCGCCGACATTCCCGCTGTATTGTGTCGAGTAATATCCGGGCTCCGATCCCGCGAATGGATTCGAGGAATTAAAGGCAGCATCATTCCCATTCACAAAGAACTGGCCGTGCAATTTGTCGGTACCGGGCTTGGTGAAGATCTCGATGCGTCCATAGCCCAGCTTGTCGTACTCGGACGAAAACGGGTTCTGATTGATTCGTATCTCGCGAATCGACGCCTTCGGCGGAAGCTGACCCGCCGTGAACCCATCGATGTACATCTGTCCGCCATTCGGTCCCGCGGAAGGTCCTGCCAGAGCCTCGAGGTCTGACTGCAGTTCGTCGGGGTCGTCTGGGAGAGCCTCAAGTTCCTTGCCGGAAATGACGATGGCTCCGGCGTTGCTGGCTGGATTCACGTCCACGGTGGGGGCCATGTCAGAAACCTGAACCTTCTGCGTCTCGACCTCGATAGTCAAGGGAACGTTTAGGCGCAGAGGCTGGTCTCCGATTTCGACGCTGTCGTTTTCGTAAATGGTGAATCCCTGCGCGATAACATTCAACGTGTACTTTCCCGCGGGCAGACCTTTGAACTCGTACAAGCCCTGGGCATTGGTTTGCGTCGTCAGGGGAGAGCCAGTGGCGGGCGTCATCACTACGTTGGCATTCGTAATGGCGGCCCCCGAGGGGTCGGTCACTTGGCCCAGCAGAATTCCTGACCCAGTCTGCGGCAGCGCTGCGCCTGCCAATAACAATGCGGAGAAAACAATTACTGGAACCCAAAGTCTTTCAATCTTCATTCCACTATCCGTCCACTAAATCTTCGCTGCCAAAGGGGAGAACTCATCGATTTCATGGGCATCTCAACTATTGATTTTGACCATCGCCGGAGGGCCCGCCCAGGCTCCAGGGCGTTAGCATCATCGTTCGACCGCCGCTCGGAGCAGCCTGGAGAATAGGCTCCACCCCAGCGAGCAGCGTGATCGCCGTTCCTTCATTCGACGATACCTCATTCGACGTTCCTCCATGGGACGAGCTTCCACTTGACGAGCTTCCATTTGACGACTTGTCTTGAGTGGCGACAATCATCACCGCATCGCCCTTGTGCAAATCGCCCAGGGTAACCGCAGGCATCCGGTTCAGTATCTGCTGAAAATCGGGCGCTCCGCCCGAACGCGCGCCTCCACCTATGCCGCCGCTGGCTGGCCCCATCGCAGCGACCGATCCCGGCGGGGCGCTCTGCCCGTTTCCAACTTCAGTTGCGGGAGAATTTGCCCGCGGGCGCGCGCCCGTCGTCGCCAGCGTACCGGCTACGCCTCCTTTCAACCGAGCCGCGAGACGCAGGGCGACTTCGGGAGGCAACTTCCGAAGTTGCGACTCCGGCGCAATTCTTACGTGTACTAATTTCTTGCTCAGTAAGTCGTCGACACTGATCGTCCCAGTCACCGGGTCCACCGAATTCACGGTGCCTGCCACGTTGCGAAAACTGCCGGTCACGATCTCTTCCGCGGTCAATTCAGTTCCGTCCGGCCCTCGGCTACCGCGCGCCCGTAGTTGGTCCCCGGGATGAATCTCCGCCAACGTGCTGGGCTTGGCGTCCTCAAACTTTATCGAGTCGGGAGCGTAGCGCCGAATCACCGTGGCCTCGGACGCATGAATGACGACGCTTCTTGTACCTCCAAAACCAGTAATGGAAATTGTCACGGTTCGAGAGGCCGGATCGACTGCGGTTACTAACCCTCCTACTCCGCGCTGCCAACCCTTGAGTGCCTGTTCCTGACGGGCTTCAACATCCGAGTGCTTCATCACGACGATGGAAGAAGCGGTTATGGATTTGCCATCGCCCGGGATTTCGCCGCCCACCAGAACCCGATCGCCAACCTGCAAGTCCTGCAACTGCGCCGCACTCGCGTTCCTAAGATTCTTCTCGCCCGGCGCCACGCGCAGGATTCGAGCTGTGACGTTTACGGTCACGTTGATTTCGGCTCCGGAATCCGGCGCCAACGTGATTACGTTGTTGTCGATGGCCCTGATTGCACCAAGGCGCCTGTTCACGGCACTCCGTCCTGCCTCTCCCTGCGCCTGCTGCGCGCTGCGAGGCAGCGCAAAGCAAAGTGTCGTCAACAGCAGTCCGGCACCGGACAAACAACACGCAAGCACATTTACGGATCCCCTCATCGCGTTCCCTACGCCACTCTTCAATCTACATGCCAGGAGGCGCCAATCCCGACGATTTACAAAGTTTTACCCAGATCGCTCAAAGGTTTACAAAGGCGGGAATGGCCCACCATCAGAAGGAAGAAGAAAGAAAATGAAGGAACCGGGATGTGAGCTATTCAGCGACCAGCAAACTTTCCGCGAAAGGCCATTGCTCGTCAACCCACTGCGCCCGGCAACGGAAGCCTGCACTCCGAGCCAAGTGGGAGACCTCACCCGTGGTGTACTTGTGGCTGCTCTCGGTCCAAATGGTCTCACCCTCACCAAATTCGACCACTAACTCCGATCCTGGTATGGTCACGTGCTGCTTCCGCCTCGAGCGCACATGCATCTCAATGCTTCGCACCTCCCGATTGAAGCGCGCGACATGCTCGAACTGGCTCAGGTCAAAATCCGCATCGAGTTCCCGGTTGATGCGCGCCAGCAAATTGAGATTGAATGCTGCCGTAACTCCAAGCTCGTCGTCGTATGCGGCGATCATTTGCGCGTGAGACTTTTCCAGATCCGTTCCCAGCAGCATCGAATCTCCGGGATCGAGGATTCGCCGCACTTGATTCAAAAATTTCAATCCGGCCATGCGGTCAAAATTACCGATGGTGCTTCCGAGAAACAGCACAAGAAGGTGGTGCCCCTTACGCCGCTTCGCCGCAACCTCCAGCAACCCGTCCAGGTACTCGCGCTCGCAGCCAAGAATGCTGGTGGAGTCGATATCGCGCAATTCGCGTTCGCACATGGCCAGCGCGGTAGGCGAGATTTCGATCGGATAGTACGACGTGTGTTGGCGGCGGCAGAGCGCCTCCAGAATCCAGCGCGTCTTCTTGCCGCTGCCGCTTCCCAGTTCAGCTACTGCCACGGGGGTCGTCAGGAGGTCCACAATATCGCCAGAGTGCCGTCGCAGCAGACGCTCATCAGCGCGCGTCAAACCATATTCAGGCAGGAAGCTGATGACCTCGAAAAGCGCGGAACCGACATCGTCGTACAAGTACTTTGACGGCAGTTCTTTTTGCCCAGACTTCGTGAGCCCGGCGCGCACATCCGCGGCAAACTCAAAACTCGGATTAGCGACAATAGATTGAGTCAACATTTTTTGCTCTTTCCGCCGTCAGCGCTGTACACACCGAAATCCGGCATAAGCGTATTGGTAGTGCGATTGAAACCAATTCCGGAACGAGCGGCGGAGCATGCAGGCCGCTGTACGGGCCGACCCGCCCTTCATGACAAAGTGCTTCCCATCAAAGAAATCTGCTGAATACCCACGGTAAAACGGAAAAGGCTCGAAACCGGGGAACGGGGCAAACGGAGTCGAGGTCCACTCCCAGCCGTTGCCCATCAGGTCGCCAACCCCGAAGGCACTGTTTCCATCGGGGAAAGCATTGACGGGCGTCGGATCCCATCTGGCGAAATCAAAGTTGCCGAATCGCGGATCAGGCTCGGCGTCTCCCCACGGATAACTATACGGATACGCCCGCTCCGCGCCATTCTCACTGCCGTACGCCGTTCGATGCCATTCCGCTTCCGTGGGTAAATGCTTCCCGGCCCAGCGCGAATAAGCTTTCGCTTCAGCATGACTCACGTACACAGGTACGTTCATCGGCAGCGGCACGTCCGCGAACATTCCACGGTATTGCCACTGGTCACCGTCTCGTTTCCAAAAAACTGGCTGCGAAATGTTTTGATTGCTTCTCCAGTTCCAGTCGTCCTCGCTCCACAAGGCTGGCGTCTCGTAACCCCCGGCCAGAACAAAGTCCAGGTACTGGCGGTTCGTTACCTTGTATTGGTCAATAGCAAATGCTGGAACATCCACAGTGACGGCTTCAAATTCATTGTCCCAACCGAATTTTTCATCACTCCGCCTTTGACCCAGCGTGGTCGGCCCGGCGGGAATATCAATCATCCTTGGCTCAATCGGCGGCGCCGACAGGTTCTCAGTCGCCCGGAGTATTTTCTTCTCAAGAGGCAACTGATGAAGCATGTAAGCCAGTGTTTCCGCATGCATCAGGCGATGCTCGACGGCCACGTTCAGAAGCGTGGCAAGAGAAAATTCCGGCAAACTCGAATCGGATATTCCCCTCCCCAAGCTCTCATCGAGAATCTGCCTCAGCTTCGCAGCATATTCGTGAACTTGTTTCACAGGCGGCCAGGCTGAGGGCTGATCATCGGGTAGCCCGCCACCGACGGGATCTATACCAAACGCAAACAGGCGGTCGAATTCAGGATGAAAGCTCTTCAGACCGAAAACGCGTTCACCCAGCAAGTTCCAATCGAACGCTTCCAGGTGGCCAATATAAAAGATGATCCGGTGACGCTCCGGGATGGGACGCTCGTAGAGCGCATCCGGCTTAACCAGGCTGAAGATTTCGTCAGTGCGCCGGCGAGCATCGACCAGCCGTTGCTGCAATTCTTGCATCATCGCCGCATCATTCTGCGTAGCAAGCATGCTCAGCCTCTGCGGTGGATACCGCTATGCGCCCGTCGTGAGCTTCCCCAACGATTTTAGCCAGGCGCCAATCAATGTCAGAATAAGGTAATGTCCCTACCTTTGTTCCACGTTGACGCCTTTACCGACGAGCCTTTCAAGGGCAACCCGGCCGCAGTTTGCCCCTTAAAGAGTTGGTTAGATGACGAACTGCTTCTCGCCGTCGCAGCAGAAAACAATCTTTCTGAAACGGCCTATTTCGTGCCAGAGGGAGAGCAATTTCATCTCCGTTGGTTCACCCCCCGGTGCGAGGTCAATCTCTGCGGGCATGCCACATTGGCCTCCGCGTTTGTTTTGTTAACGATACTTGAGCCTCAGCGGGAAGTTGTAAGCTTCGTCACTCGCAGCGGGATACTTATCGTCCGCCGCGAACAGAACCTCTTGTCGATGAACTTTCCTGCACTTCCGCCCTGGAATTGCCCATCTCCACCACCAGAGCTGATCGAAGGCCTGGGCGCTCGATCGCAACGCGTCTCGGTTCTTCAAATCAAAGACAATTACTTCGCGGTCTACGATTCGGAGGACGACGTCCGCAACGTAACTCCTGATCTCAGGCTAATCGAAAAACTTCATCCCGCCGGAGTCGCCGTGACCGCGCCAGGAAAGCAGGCTGACTTCGTGTCGCGCTACTTCGCTCCCAGCTATGGGATTCCCGAAGATCCTGTCACCGGATCGACTCACTGTTCACTGGCGCCCTACTGGGCTCAGCGGCTCGGCAAGACGAGCCTCCACGCCCGTCAAGTCTCGCAACGCGGAGGCGAACTCTGGTGTGAGCTAGCAGGTGAACGGGTTGTGCTGAAAGGAAAAGCTGTGCTCACACTGCAAGGCTCATTGCTCGTGGGATGATGCTTACTTTCACTTCTGCAGCAGTCCGTTCTGCTGCAGAAACTCCCGGACCACATCCTTTACGTCCCTACGCTGCCCATCGACCGCATAGTTGAGTTGCCGCATCTCCTGGTCTGAAATCTTTCCCTCGAGTTGGGCAAGAGCCAGGGCTGCCTCAGGATGTTGTTTCAGAGTCTCGCCCCGAATCACCGGGACCGCTTCATAGGGAGGAAAATAGTGTCGGTCATCCTCGAGCACAAACAGATCAAGCGTTGGGATCAAGCCATCGGTCGCGTTCCCCGCCGCAATATCGATCTGGTGATCCCTGAGAGCGCGGGCAAGCAAGCCTAAGTCCATGACGCGGGGCTGGCCGGCAAAATGCAAACCATATACAGCCGCAAGGCCCCGGTATCCATCAGGCCGTTCCATGAACTCATATCCAAATCCGGCACGCCACTGTGGAGCATAAGCTGCCGCCTGCGACAGAGTCTTTAAGTTGAGGTGACGAGCATCTTCTCCGCGGATCTCCATAGCAAACGTATCGTTAAAGCCGAAAGCTGGACCAAGCGTCAGGCCGAAACGGCTTTCATATTCGCTCTTCACCCGCTCATACACCTGGCGGCGTTCGCCTTCCGGCTTCTCCTTGAGGATGGCAGTCAACGCAGTGCCGGTATATTCCGGATACACATCGATTCTTCCCGAGAGCATTCCCTGATGACAAATATAAGTTCCCGCCAGATAAAAACGTCGCTCCACTTTCAAATGTGTGTGGGCTTCGATCTGCTGCGCCATGATCTCGCCCAGAATCAGCGACTCGGTGAAATTCTTGGATCCAATAACGATGCGGTCAGAACGCGAGGATGAACACGCGGAAATCATCAGGGGGCAGACTGCGATTGCCAGCACAAGCGCTCGGCAAACTCCTGCAGCAGTCGAGCCTGCGACCGACTGCGCGAACCGGCGCGCAAGATTTCGAGGCTGCATCATTGCGGTCGGAGGCGCTTCTCGACCCATCCCAGACCGAAGTCTGCTAAGAGTGCGAGACCCGCCGCAGGAATGGCGCCAGCCAAAATGAGTTGATTGTTCACCATCGCCAGACCTCTGAAAATAAGTTCGCCTAAGCCTCCCGCTCCTATAGCTGCCGCAATCGTGGCAAGGCCTACCGAGATCACTACAGCCACCCGCACACCGGAAAGTATCACGCTCAATGCCAGGGGCAACTCAACCTTGAGCAGCAATTGGAGGTCAGTCAATCCCATGCCGCGGCCGGCTTCCACCACCGCAGGATCAACTCCTCGGATTCCGGTATAAGTATTGCGAATCAGCGGCAAGAGCGCGTAGAGAGTCAGCGCCAGAATTGCCAATCGCTCGGCCCGGTCGCCCAACCACGGCACCGGAAGCAGGAATCCGAATAGCGCTAGGCTAGGAATGGTCTGAATGACATTGGCGGTGGCCAGCACTGGTTTGTTCAACAGGGGCCAGTGCGCAATCAGAATCCCCAGTGGTATGCCGACCAGCACTGCCAGCAATGTGGAGACCCCCACCAGCCACAAATGCTCAAGTGTGAGTTCCAGCACCTGCCCACGGTTCTGCGCAATGAAATGAAAAAAGTTCATCAGGCTCCTCGATTTGCGGCGGAGTCCAGCCCCGATCCAAAAGCTCGCACATACGCGGCCGCCAGCGGATTGTTGGATCGCAGAAAGTCTGCCGGAGACAGAACCGTCACCAGCGTCCCTGCTTCCATCAATGCGATCCGCGATCCCAGCCGCAAAGCCTCATTAAGGTCGTGTGTAACGAAAACTACGGTCTTGTGCAAGCGCCGCTGCAGTGAAAGGAACTCACGCTGCAACTCATCCCGCGTAAGTGGGTCCAGAGCGCCGAACGGTTCATCCATGAGAAGAATCTGCGGATCGGCGGCCAATGCACGCGCCACTCCAACCCGCTGCCGCTGTCCTCCAGAAAGCTGGTGAGGATAACGCAACGCCAGTTGCGCATCCAGGCCGACCATCTGCAACAACTCCGTCGCGCGCGTATGAATTTTTTCCTGCGGCCAACCTTCGATGCTGGGAACAAGACCTATGTTCCGCTCCACGGTATAGTGCGGAAACAATCCAATCTCCTGGATGACATACCCTATTCTGCGGCGCAACCGAACCACATCTTCCGCACTGGCAGCCTTCCCTTCCACGCGGATTTCGCCGCTTGTGGGCGACAGCAGACGGTTGATCAGCTTGAGCGTGGTCGTCTTGCCCGAACCGCTGCGCCCGAGCAGCACCAGAATCTCACCACGTTGAACACCCAGATTCAGGCTCGCCAGAACTCTCTGCCCATTAGGGAGATCGTAGGTCACGTCGCGAAACTCGATCGCCGGACCGTTTGTGGCGTCTCGCTCCATAGTTGCCAAGCATATCAAGTTCAACGCACTTCGCTGCATTGACCGCGCTTGTCCCAAAGCCACACGCTTCACTTGAGCGTAACTGGTCATCCACTCTGCTAATAGACGGAGAGGAAACTCCCGGCTACGATTTTGTTAGCAATTTTCTGCAAATTCAATCTCAGGGATAAGTGTGTCTACCTTAAGTCGGCTCCTATGTTACGCAATGATCCTCCTACTTCCCCAGTCCCTCATGGCAATCGACTCGGGATCCGCGATACTTCACACTCGGGGCGGCGTCTGGGTGAATGGAAGTGAGGTGCCTGACTCTACGGCGATTTTCCCTGGCGATTTGCTCGAGACCAAGCCAGGCTTTGCGGCAAATCTAACTGCGGATGGCTCCACGGTCCTCATCCAACCGGAATCAGTCTTGAAATTTCAGGGAGACCTGCTGGTTCTGGAGCACGGCGGCGTCTCGGTAGGGACTTCCAAAGCAATGCGAGTACAAGTCAATTGCCTCACGGTGGTGCCGGTCTCCACCGAGTGGAACCAATATGAAGTGACGGATGTGACTGGAAAAGTTCTGGTCGCCGCACGCAAGAACGATGTCAAGATCAACCGTGAGGGCGGTCTCGAGAAGCTATCGAAGGAACGCGAGAACAGTAGCGGCGCAATAGTACATGAGGGCGAGCAGGACACTCGTGAAGAATCCGAGGTCTGCGGAGCACCGCCGGGGCCCGCAACTGCCGGCAATGTTCTCAACCCAAAATGGATCGCGGCCGGCGCGGCGGGTGGCGGTATTCTGATCTTGCTCGTGCTGCACGGCGGGCCATCCAAGCCTCCCATCAGTTCCTCGAAACCTTAGCGGACCGCGAAAAAATTCGGCCGTTGATTCCGCCTTAGGGCGCGGCTTGATTTCACTTTGAAAGGGCGCGGCTTAAAGCCGCGCCGTAAGTGCCGCAAAATCATCCCGGCTTCAGCCGCTGAGGGTGCCCTCTGCCTGCAATACCCCTTTTTCAGCAGCCTCCCAGGTTCTCCTGAGAAGCCCGCCTAGAGAATTCTTTCGTGCGCGTAGCCGGCGGTGACCAAGGCTGCAAGCAGCTCCGCAATATGGTCAGGGCCCCTAGTCTCCATCGTGATGTCGATGGCCGTGTCGCCAAGATTGACGCCGTGGTAGGCGCGGTCGTACGCGGTCTCAACGATATTGGCACGATGGTCCGCCAGAATTCCCGTGAGCCGATACAGAGCTCCCGGATAGTCGGGCAGGTGAACCCGTAGTCGAACCAGACGGCCGTCCTTCACCAAGCCGCGTTCGATGATTCGCGCCAGCAAAGTGACGTCTATATTTCCTCCGCAAACCAGCACTGCGATTCTCTTATTCTTCAGCGGCAGTTTGTGGTTCAGTACGGCAGCAATGGCCGCCGCACCTGCTCCTTCCGCCAGAGTCTTTTCGCGCTCCAGCAGCAGAAGAATGGCATTGGCAATCTCTTCTTCCTCCACCATCACAATTTCATCCACATACTTCTGCACCAGCGGCAGCGTGCGTTCCCCGGCGCGCCGCACGGCAATTCCATCCGCAATCGTTTTTGCCGGACTTAACGTAACCGGCCTTCCCTCCGCCACTGCAAGCTTCATCGAAGGAATCCTGGCAGGCTGAACTCCGAAGACCCGCACCGCCGGATTAGTTTCCTTTACGGCACACGCGATTCCTCCAATCAGTCCGCCGCCGCCGATAGGAGCAACAATGGCCTCAATGTCGGGATGTTGCTGCAGAATTTCCAGCCCCAGAGTTCCCTGCCCCGCAATTACCGCGTCATCGTCAAACGCGTGGACAAGCGTAAAGCCTTCCTGCCGGCTTTGCTCGACCGCCTTCTCGTAGGCTTCGTCGTAGTTCGCGCCATGCAGGACAACGTCCGCTCCATACGCCCGCGTTGACGACACTTTCGTGAGCGGCGTCGTGAGCGGCATTACAATGCGCGCTCGAACACCCTGCCTGCCGGCGTGATAGGCCACTCCTTGAGCATGGTTGCCTGCGGACGCTGCAATCACTCCACGCGCGAGCTCTTCCTTATTGAGCGTAAGCAATTTATTCAACGCGCCACGCTCTTTGAAGGCGCCGGTGCGTTGCTGGTTATCGAGCTTGAGAAAAACAGAGTTATTGGTGAGGGCGGAAAAAGCTTCCGAGTCCGTACAGGGCGAAACGCGGATGGCGTCGCGAATTCGGCCCAAGGCAGCCTGGATGTCTGAGAGTCCGATCATAAGGATAGAGCAGTCATCTTACCTTGGACTGATCTTACCTTCACGGATTGTGGTCGCCGGAGGACTGATTGCCGGAAGACTGGTCGGCGAAGGAACTGCTCGCCGAAGCAAAGATCGTCGGAGCAAAGATCGCCCGAGCAGAGATCGCGCGTAGCTACGATCATGAGGCGATTTGTTGTGCAGTAGAAGCTACCACGGCCATTGGGCGTACCGTCGCCGCCGCTTTCAGGTAGGCATCGACGCTTGCCGCCGTCTTGCGTCCCTCGGAAATCGCCCAAACCACCAGCGACTGGCCACGCCGCATGTCGCCCGCTGCAAAGACTCCGGCGACTGAGGACATATGGTTGTGATCGGTGGCCACGTTTCCGCGCGGATCGAGTTGCACTCCGAGCTGCTCGATCATCCCATTCCGAACCGGACCGACGAAGCCCATCGCAATCAGGACCAAATCCGCTTCCATTGTGAATTCGCTGCCTGGAATCGGCTCGAACTTCGGCGGAGGTCCAACGCGAACCGTGTGCAGCTGCGTAACCCGGCCGTCGTCCGAGCCAGTAAATTTCGTAGTGGCAAGGCTCCAGTCGCGTATGCCACCTTCTTCGTGAGCCGCCTCAGTACGCAGTTGCATCGGCCAGAGCGGCCAGGGCGTCTGTGGCGAGCGCTCCTCTGGAGGCCTCGGCATAATCTCAAACTGGTGGACCGACAAAGGCTTTTGCCGATGGCAGGTCCCAAGGCAATCGGCGCCAGTATCGCCGCCTCCAATGATCACTACCCGTTTCCCCGTCGCGAGAATCTCCGCATCCGGCGCAATGGTGTCACCGAGACAGCGCCGGTTCTGCTGCGGCAGGAACTCCATCGCGTAATGGATTCCCTTCAGTTCGCGTCCCGGAACTTTCAGGTCACGTGGCTGCTCCGCCCCGCCAGCCAGCACAATCGCGTCAAACTCGTGTCGCAGGTCCTCGACCGGAACGTTTTTTCCGATTTCCGCGCCCGTCACGAATTTCACGCCCTCCGCGGACATCTGCTCAAGACGGCGATCGATGATGTGTTTCTCCATCTTGAACTCCGGAATCCCGTAGCGCAGCAATCCCCCAATGCGGTCTGATTTCTCATAGACCACCACCGCGTGCCCCGCTCGACACAGCTGTTGTGCCGCAGCCAATCCTGCCGGCCCTGATCCCACGACCGCAACCTTTTTGCCGGTGCGAACTTTCGGCGGCTCCGGCCGGATCCAGCCTTCGCGGAATCCGCGCTCCACGATGCTCTTCTCGTTTTGCTTGATCGTCACCGCCGGCTGATTGATGCCCAGCACGCACGACGCTTCGCACGGCGCCGGACAAATGCGCCCCGTAAATTCCGGGAAGTTATTGGTCGCGTGCAGCTGCCGCACCGCTTCTTTCCACCGTCCGCGATACACCAGATCGTTCCAGTCAGGAATCAGATTGTTCACCGGACAGCCCGTCTGGCAAAACGGCACGCCGCAATCCATGCACCGCGCACCCTGGCTCTGCAGCTTCTCCTCGGGCAGATCAAGATAGATTTCAAACCAATCATTCACGCGCTGAGTAACCGGACGCCGCGGCGCAAGCTCACGCGAATATTCCATGAAGCCCGTGGTCTTACCCATGCTGTACCTGCTCCGCCGCCGTAAGGACGGCAAGGGGCTGGCTCGGAATATAAGGCTGCGAGCTGCGACTTACTCCCAACACTCGCTTGAATTCACGCGGAAAAACTTTGACGAACCGGGACAACATGTCGGCCCAGTTCTCGAGAATCCAGCGAGCTCGCCGGCTACCGGTCAGTTCCAGATGGCGTTGAACCAGATCTTTGAGGATCTGCGCATCCTGCGCTTCGCTGCCCGGCTCAAAAATGATCGGCTCCAGGTCGACAGACTCCAGGTTGCATCGCTTCTCCGTAAAGTCCATCTTCTCGTCGAAGACGTATGCGACTCCGCCGCTCATGCCCGCGGCAAAATTTCTGCCGCATTTCCCGAGCACCACTACCAGCCCATTTGTCATGTACTCGCAACCGTGATCGCCCACGCCCTCCACCACTGCCGTTGCTCCCGAGTTGCGAACCGCAAAACGCTCTCCCGCAACCCCATTGAAGAACGCCTCGCCGCTGGTGGCTCCATAGAGTGCAACGTTCCCGATCAGGATGTTCTCTTCCGGGGCAAATCCGGAATTTCGCGGCGGATACACCACCAGGCGTCCTCCGGAGAGACCCTTGCCCACGTAATCATTGGCCTCACCTTCGAGGGTCAATGTAATTCCGTTCGCCAGAAACGCTCCCAGACTTTGACCCGCTGATCCTGTCAACTGTACTCGGACAGTATCGTCGGGCAATCCGACAGAACCGTACCGGCGAGCAACCTCCCCGCTCAACATCGTCCCCACGGAACGGTGCACGTTCCGTACCGGCAATTTGATTTCGACGGGCGAAAGGCTTGTGAGCGCATCGCGCGCTTCTTCGAGAAGTTTGTGATCCAGGGCCTGCTGCAAACCGTGCTCCTGCGCCTGCACACATCGTCGCGCGACCCGCGCAGGCACCGGCGGATTGTATAGGAGGACCGACATGTCCAGGCCACGCGCTTTCCAGTGATCCACCGCGGGCTCCACGTCAAGCATGTCCACACGGCCGACCATCTCGTCCATCGTCCGGAAGCCCAGCTCCGCCATGCACTGCCGCACCTGTTCCGCGATAAAGAAGAAAAAGTTGATTACATGCTCAGGCTGTCCCTGAAACTGCTTGCGTAGAACCGGATCCTGCGTGGCGATGCCCACCGAACAGGTGTTGAGATGGCACTTGCGCATCATGATGCAGCCCATCGCAATCAGCGGGGTCGTGGCAAAGCCGAACTCTTCCGCGCCCAGCAGCGCCGCGATCGCAACATCCCGGCCGGTCTGCAATTTGCCGTCGGTCTGCACGCGAATCCGGCTGCGAAGATCGTTCAACAGCAGCACTTGCTGCGTCTCAGCCAGACCCAACTCCCAGGGAACACCCGCATGCTTGATGGAACTCAGCGGTGAAGCTCCCGTACCGCCGGTATCTCCGCTGATCAGCACGACGTCAGCGTGGGCCTTGGCCACACCCGCTGCCACTGTACCCACGCCAACTTCCGCCACCAGCTTCACCGCTATGCGAGCTTTCGGGTTGACGTTTTTCAGGTCGTAGATCAGTTGCGCCAGATCTTCGATCGAGTAAATATCGTGATGCGGCGGCGGAGAAATCAATCCCACGCCGGGGATGGAGTGCCGCAGGCGCGCGATCACCTCATCCACCTTGTATCCGGGAAGTTGACCTCCCTCGCCCGGCTTGGCTCCCTGCGCCATCTTGATCTGCAGTTCGTCCGCATTTACCAGGTAGTTAGCGGTCACACCAAATCGTGCGGACGCCACCTGCTTCACTGCGCTCCGCCGCAAGTCTCCACTCGCATCGGGCTTGAATCTCTCCTCGTCCTCCCCGCCCTCACCCGTATTCGACTTGCCTCCGATACGGTTCATCGCAATGGCCAGCGTCTCATGCGCCTCTTTGCTGATGGACCCAAATGACATTGCACCGGTCGTGAAACGCTTCACGATCTCCCTGGCAGGCTCGACTTCTTCAAGGGGAACAGGCTTGTCGCTCTTCTTGAGCTTCATCAACCCGCGCAACGTGCACAGGTTGCTGCTTTGCTTGTCGACGAGGTCCGTATACTCCTGAAAGGTTTGGGCGCTCTCTTGCCGCACCGCCTGTTGTAGTTTGCTGATCGTCAACGGATTGAGCAGGTGATATTCGCCATTCACCCGCTGATGATACGAACCTCCGACCGCCAGTTCTGTCTCGGACTCGGTCAAAGGACGGAAGGCGTGCTCATGTTTCAGCTGCCCTTCCCGGGCAAGAACATCCAGCCCGATCCCCTCCAGGCGCGACGTTGTCCCTGCAAAATAACTATCGATCAATTCTCTGTTCAGCCCGATCGCTTCGAAAACCTGCGCACCCTGGTAGCTCTGCAACGTCGAGATTCCCATCTTGGCGAAAGTCTTCAACAAACCTTTCTTCACCGACTTCATGAAGTGCTTGACCGCAAGTTCGGGAGTAACGCCATCCGGCAGCTCGCCCCGCCATGCCAGGTTCTCAACTGTTTCCAACGCGAGATACGGATTGATGGCACTCGCCCCGTAGCCACTGAGCAACGCAAAGTGCATCACTTCCCGCGGTTCGCCCGATTCGGTGATCAAAGCAACCTGGGTTCGCGTCTCTTCCCTGACCAGCAAGTTGTGCACCGCGGCCAAGGCCAGCAGGCTGGGGATGGGAGCGTAGTCCTTGTCCACTCCGCGATCGGAGAGAATCAACAGCGTGTACCCGGCTTTACTTGCCAGCGACGCCCTCTGGCACAACTCATCCAGAGCCCGTTTCAGTCCTGCCTCTCCGTCGCTCGCGCGGAACAACGCGGGCAAGGTCGTGGCCAGGAGATCCCGGTTCGACACCCGACGCAGTTTTTCCAGTTCTCGGTTCGTCAGAAGCGGATGCGCCAGCTTCAGCATGTGACAGTTCTCGGCTACTTCATCGAGAATATTTCCTTCGCTCCCGATGTAGCTGAACAGTGACATCACCATCTCTTCGCGAATGGGATCGATCGGAGGATTCGTCACCTGCGCGAAAAGCTGCTTGAAGTAATTGAACAGCGACTGCGGCTGATCCGACAGACAGGCCAGTGGCGTATCTGTCCCCATGGAGCCGACCGGTTCTTCCCCTTTGGAGGCCATGGGGCCAAGAATCATCTTCACATCTTCATCGCTGTATCCGAACGCGCGCTGGCGCCGAAGAAGCGTTTCCGGATCGGAGTGGTGCATGCGCGACGGCTCAGGCAACTGTTCCATCGTGATCTGATTGTCCTTGAGCCACTGTGCGTACGGTTGCCGCGAAGCCAGCCGCCGTTTGATTTCCTGGTCAGAAACAATTCGCCCTTCGACCGTGTCCACCAGAAACATCTTTCCCGGCTGCAGGCGGCCTTTCATCTTCACTTGTTCAGGTTCCACATCGAGCACGCCGGCCTCTGAGGCCATAATGGCAAGGTCGTCATGAGTAACTACGTACCGTCCCGGCCGTAATCCGTTGCGGTCGAGCGTTGCACCGATCACACGCCCGTCCGTAAAAGCAATTGCCGCCGGGCCATCCCACGGCTCCATCAAAGAAGCGTGGTACTCATAGAAGGCACGCTTCTCGGGCTTCATGTGAGGATTGCCTGCCCACGCCTCCGGGATCAGCATGGCCATCACGTGCGGGAGACTACGGCCAGCCTGAAGCAGCAACTCGACGGCGTTGTCGAAGTTCGCGGAGTCGCTACCATCCGGCGCAATGATGGGAAACAGCTTCTTGAGATCGTCGCCGAACAGAGGAGACTGCAGCACCGACTGTCGCGCCTGCATCCAGTTGACGTTTCCCTTGAGCGTATTGATCTCACCGTTATGCGCGATGTAGCGATACGGATGTGCGCGCTGCCAACTCGGAAATGTATTGGTCGAGAAGCGTTGATGCACCAGGCACAAAGCGCTGGTGACGTCGGGATCGGAAAGTTCGCGGTAAAAATTAGTGATCTGCGGGGCCAGCAGCAATCCTTTGTAAACGATGGTGCGGCAAGAGAGCGATGGGATGTAGAACATCTCCGCGTCTTCGACTCCAGACTGACCGATCTCAGTCTCAGCTCGCCTGCGCACAACGTACAGCTTGCGCTCAAAAGCGTCTTCGTCCATGCCAGGCGCACGCCCAACAAAAATCTGCTGTATGTAAGGTTGCGATGCTCGCGCCACGCGCCCAATCGCGGAAGCGTAAGTGGGTGTGTCCCGCCAGCCCAACACGGTCATTCCTTCTTCGCGAATGATGCGTTCCAGAATTCCTTCACACTGGAGGCGCTGGTGCTTCTCGACTGGCAGAAACGTCATTCCGACGCCGTAAGCGCCAGGCTCAGGAAGTTCAAATCCCAGCTTCCCGCATTCCCGCACGAAGAACTTGTGTGGGATCTGGATCAGGACGCCGGCACCATCGCCAGTCTCCGGGTCGCAGCCGCAGGCTCCGCGGTGCGTGAGGTTTATCAGCACCTCGATTCCCTTGCGGATGATCTCGTGACTCTTGTGCCCGGGGATGCTCGCGACGAAGCCGATCCCACAAGCGTCATGCTCATGCGCCGGATCGTACAGACCCTGGGCATGGGGTAGGCCACTGTTCGGATTCAGACGCGTCATCCTCGGCATCTCCATACGACCGCTCAACGCTATCGGTTGTTCTTGGGCTTTACCCGAAAAGGCAACTGGAGCGGCGCACACTCCGGCTCAGGAACACATTTCTAGCAATCCCTTTAATACTGTCTAACGGGCAACAAAGTACAACGCAGAATTTCGATGCAAAGGATGCAAATTTCGGGGCTCTGGATCCCACGGGACAATTCAGAGTAAGTCGGCGCGGCCTCCCGGACTCCGCTATAATCTCGCTCTAACCTCACATGGACTTCGACCAACTCATTACTTTTCTGGAAGTCGCAAGGCAAGGCAGCTTCTCCCGCGCGGGAGAAAAAGTTTTCCGCTCCCAGTCGGCAGTCAGCGCGCAAATCCGCCAGTTGGAGCAGGAGTATGGCGACCGCCTGCTCGACCGCTCCGGAAAAACGGTGAAACTTACACCGGCCGGCCAGGTTTTCTACGAATACGCGGAGCGCCTGAAGAATCTCCGCGACGAATCGCTCACAGCGGTGGCCGACCATAGCAGCACTCCGCGGGGCACCCTGCGTGTCGGAGCTAACGAGGCGACCTGCCTCTACGTTCTGCCCGAGGTGTTCGCCGAATACTGCCGCCGTTACCCGCCTGTACGGATCAGTATCTACCGCAATTTCAGCTACAAGATTGTAGAAAAACTTGAGAACGGAGCCATTGAAGTCGGCGTCCTCACCTTACCGATCCAGTCCCCCAGCCTGAAGATTCAGCCTATCTTCCGCGACAAGCTGATGCTGATGGTGAGCCCCAAAAATCCACTCGCCAAACCCAAGGTTGTATCTGTCGCTGAAATCGTGAAACAACCGCTGCTGTTCCCAAAGACTGGGCACACGCGCCGGCTCCTCGACAAGTTATTTCGGCCACACAGCGCCGAACTACAAGTCCGAATGGAGCTTCCCAGCATCGGCATGATCAAGAGTTTTGTGGCCGCCGACCTCGGAGTCTCCCTCATCAGCGCCTCGTTCGCCCGCGATGAGGTCGACGCAGGCAGAGTCAAGCTGATTGACATCGAGGATGCACAACTCTTCCGGGAGCTCGGCCTTGCCTACCGGCGCGACCGCACTCTCTCCTGCGCCACCACGTCGTTTATCGCTCTCCTCCGCCAGCTAGCGACCCACATGAAAAAAGCGGATCCCGCCGACGCGTAAGGCTTCAATTTCGTAGAATCAAAGACTGTCATCCGGAGATTTGTACAGTATTAGACGGTCATCCCGAGCGCAGCGAGGGACCTAGGTTCTTGTTTGCGTCGGCAGCAACTGCCAACTTAGACACCCAGCTTAGCTACCTTTGATTCACCTTCCACCTGATTCGCAACCGGCTCAATCATGTGCAGACCGCACTCAGTCTTTGCAAACCCCGGCCAGCGTCCCGTCCGCGGATCTTCTCCCGGACTTACTGCTCGCGTGCAATGAGTGCAGCCGATGCTGGGATAGTCCTGGTCATGCAGCGTGTTGTAGGGCACGTCGTGCTGATGGATGTAGTTCCAAACCTGCTTTGATGTCCAATCGGCGATAGGATTCACCTTCACCAGACCAAACTTCACATCCCACTCGACCTTGCGGGCTCCCGCCCGGGCAGAGGTCTGGTCGCGGCGAATGCTGGTGATCCATGCGTCAAGCTCCCCCAGCTTTCGCCGGAGCGGCTCGACCTTCCGCAAGTTGCAGCACCGGTCCGGCTCGCGGCCCCACAGAGCTGCACCGTGGACCCGTTCCTGTTCCTCCGGAGAGAGCTGCGGATACACCTTCTCGATCGTGAACCCGTATCTCTCCTCGATCTTGTCCATCAAGCTGTATGTTTCGGGAAATAAGAATTCAGTATCGATGGTGAAAAGCCGAAAATCCTTGCGCACGCGGGAGGCGATATCGATCAGCACCATGCCCTCCGCCCCAAAGGCCGAAGAGATAGCCACTCTGTTCCCGAAAGTCTCAAAGGCCCACGCAAGGGTTTGCTGCGGACTCCACTTCTCTGCAGCTGACCCCAGTTCTGCGATCTGCTCTTTCACGCGAATGGCTCCTCGTCGCCCGTAAGCTGAGACGACTGCAATAAAAAGTTCTGGAAGAAGGCCGCCGGAAGCGAATTGTTCCGGACCCCGGTCACGTCTGATATCAAAGACTCCTCGCCAGTGTTGGCACGATAGGCCTGACGAACAACCTCACCCACGATAAGCAACGTGGGAGCGGCAAGCTTTGGTGTACGATGCAACTCCGCAATCGTTGCCAGATGGGTTCGCTGATGCCCGGTGGTAGCGGCGGAAACAACCACGCACGGTGTATTTGCAGCGAGCCCCGCCGACTTGAGTTTGGCGGCAACGTCTGAGTAATTCTGCCCTGGCATATAAATGACCAGCGTCGCTCCGCTGCCAACGAATTTCTTCCATTCCGCAGCATCGCTTGGGGAGGCTCGATGCCCGGTGATGAACACCAGAGCCGACGCCGCGTTCCGGTGAGTCAGCGGAATCTGCGCCGCAGCGGCGGCACCCAGAGCTGAAGTGACTCCCGGCACAATCTCATATGGAATGCCAGCATCTCTGAGCGACTCCATCTCTTCCCCGGCCCGGCCAAAGATCAGAGGATCGCCGCCTTTCAACCGGATGACTTGCAGCCCCGAAGTAGCCAGCGCCACCATCAGGAAATTGATCTCTTCCTGTCTGATCTTCTTCGTCCCGCAACGCTTGCCCACGTTGTGCACCTGTGCTGTCGGCGGAATGAGCCTCAGAATCTCAGGCGCAACCAGGTCGTCATGAAGCACGGCCTCAGCGGTCCGCAGCAGGCGAAGAGCCTTCAACGTGAGCAACTCCGGGTCGCCCGGCCCCGCACCTACCAGATAAACTTTCCCCTTCATGCTTCCTCTCCCTTGCTGACTAGCGCCGGACTTTCGGCCAACGCCGCCTCGAACGCTTCCCTGCTCGCCAGCGAGTGCAGCAGGTTCTGCTTCCGCTCCCGATCCAATTCGCTGGCCAGTACCAGCCTTCTGGTCTCGCCCAGTTCAGCAACCCACGACTCGTACCCGGGCCCAAACTGTCGTTCGAGTTGCTGCCGAAGCTTCTGCGCCAGCGATGGACTCTGCCCCGATGTCGAAATCGCAATCTGGAGGTCACCCCGTCGCACCACAGCCGGATAAAAGAAATCACAGTAATCCGGAACATCCACCACGTTGCACAGCACGCCGCGCCGCTGAGCCTCGCGATCAACCAGTTCGTTCAAACTGCGCGAAGCGGTTGCAACGATCGCAAGAAATGCTCCATCGAGGTCGTTGGCGGAGAAAACCCGCAGTTCCAGTTCAATCTTCCCCGTGCGCGCCCATTCGCGAACTGTCTGCGTCGCTTCGATCGCAACCACCCGGATATGCGCGCCCGTATCGATAAGCCCGCCGATCTTGGGCTCCCCGACCCTGCCGGCCCCAACAACCAGGCACTGCCGCCCGGTCAGTTTCATAAACATTGGAAACAAGCTATTCACCGCTTTCGCTCCGCTTTGCTTTGAAAGGGCGCGGCTTCAAGCCGCGCCGTAAGCGCCGCAAAATGAATTGCGGCTTTAGCCGCTGAGGATTGAATCTCCATCCTCAGACTTCCAATCCACTCGGAACCCGCCCCTCCGGCACATCCCGGGCAACCGCCTCGACCAACTCGCCAGCCAAAAACCCCCGCAATTCCGTATCATTGTGACGAACAAAAAACTGCCGCAAATTCTCCCCCGGCTCACGCACTGCGAGGTATTGCCGCAGTAGCCTCTCGATTGCTTCCGGCACCTCAGTCGCAGGGCATCGATATCCAACCGGCCGTGCCGTCGCCTGATGAAAACCAAGCGCGCCCCCCACGCAGAAGTAATAGGCGTCAACCATCTGTCCGTTGACTTTCGTTTTCTTGCCTTCAATGCCGAGATCGGCAATCCAGTGTTGCCCGCAACTGTTGGGACATCCGGTAACGTGCAGCTTCAGATGCTGGTCGAATCCGGGCAACCGTTCCTCTAGTTCTTCAACCAGCCATCGGGAAAAACTTTTGGTTTCCGTGATTGCGAGCTTGCAGAACTCCGTACCGCTGCATGCGATGGTCCCTCGCCAGAATGCGGATCCGCCGACCCGCAGCCCGATCGCGTCCAGTTCCTTCGCCAAAGGCTCAGCCTTGAGCGTAGGAACGTTCACGATGAGCAGGTTCTGCATGTTGGTCGCACGCAATTCTCCACCAGCAAACCGTTCCGCAAGATCCGCGGCCGAATGCATCTGCTCCGCCGTGATCCGGCCGCGCAGCGCGACCGCTCCCACATACGAGTAGCCCGGTTGCTTTTGCGGATGAATCCCCACGTGATCGCGATACACATCGTTCGGAGCTCTCTCCGGGACCGCCGGATCAAGCTGGAATCCGAGTCGGCGGTGCAATTCTTCCAGAAAAGTTTCAGCTGTCCACCCATGCCGCAGAAACAGAAACTTCAAACGTGCTCGCTCGCGATGCTCCCGCAACACATCCGAGTCGCGAAACAGTTCCGCAATTCCCTGAACCACCGGCAGAACCTGGTTCCAGCGGACAAACGCATTCAGCCGCGCGCCCAGGAACGGTTCAGTCGAGAGCCCTCCGGCAACCCGCAGAGAGAAGCCAATCTCGGGAGCTCCGTTGACAACTCGCGAGGTCGCCGTCAGACCAATGTCATTGATCTCCGGATACGGGCACCACACTCTGCATCCGGTGATCGAAATCTTGAATTTCCGCGGCAGGTTATAAAACTCGGCATTCCCTGCCAACAGACGCGACACCTCGAGTGCCAACGGTGAAGCGTCGCAGATTTCGTCGGCATCCACTCCCGCCACCGGGCAGCCGGTCACGTTTCGCGTGACATCCCCGCAAGCGCCGGTAGTGTTGAGCCCGACCCTCCAGAGGCCGTCCAGCACCTCGGGCAGCGTTTCAATCGTGACCCAGTGCAGCTGAATGTTTTGTCGCACCGTGATATCGGCGATTCCATTCGCGTAGCGCCGAGTAAGATCGGCTATCATTCGCAGTTGCTGCGAACTCATCATTCCGTTTGGTATGCGGATTCTGACCATGAACCGCTGCAGCGCGCGGCCCTCGCCTCCCTGGCCGCCGGTTACTCCCGCCCCATCGCCCTGGGTGTAAACGCCCCACCACCGGAAATATGTGCCCAGCCATTCCGGCGGAATCGACTCGAAACCCTCTCGCGCAAAACGCCGAATCTCGTCCAGCCCTTCCCACGGATTCTTCGTCCGCTTCAGGCGCTCGACCTTTTGTGCCTTCGTCTCTTTCGCCGTGTTTGTCATATTTGCCATAAAAAGAAAAAACCCACCGCCAGCTAGTCTGGCGGTGGGTTATGAGTGCTTGTATTAAGAAAGAATCCTTAGGTCAGCAACCTCCCCGCGCCAGAGCACACCGGTGCACAACAACAACAAGTGCACATGCACATCGCGCGAAGATTCTGGCCATCCAACATGGTGAACCGTATTCTAAGGTCAGACGGCGACTGCCGTCAACAAACCCATGTAACTGCTTTGATGAATAATTTCCATGCGAAGCATCAAAAAATCGTTCCCTCCCCGATCAAAGCCCATTTGCGTGTAAAATCAGCGACTTGCAACTTATGACACCTCCTTCCAATAGTGAAGCTGCAATCATTGGAGTCGACATCGGGGGCACCAAGGTCGCCGTAGGTCTCGTCGACCCAAGCGGCAAGATCGTGACGCAGGCGCGCAGGCCCATGGTTTCTACCAGTGGCGCCGAGGCCGCCCTGCAGGCGGTGACGGCCGCAATTACTTCGCTGGCGGGTGAAGCCCTAGCCCTGCCTGGAGGCCAAATTCAGGGCATCGGCATATGCGCGCCGGGCCCCTTGGATCCTCAGACCGGCGTTGTAACAAATCCTCCCAACCTTCCATGCTGGCGAAACTTCCCTTTGGCTGCCCGGGTGGCAGACATCTATCACGTCCCCGTCAAAGTCGACAATGATGCAAACGCAGCTGCCTTGGCCGAAACCCGTTGGGGAGCCGCACGCGGGTACCGCTATGTGTTTTACGCTACCGTCGGCACCGGGATCGGCACTGGAATCGTTCTGGACGGCCGCATCTATCACGGCCACACCGGCGCGGCCGGAGAAGGAGGCCACATGAGCATTGATTATCGTGGCCCGTTCTGCGCGTGCGGCAAGCAAGGATGCATCGAAGCCCTGGCGGCCGGGCCTGCGATCACAGCACGCGCTCGAGCGAAGCTAACCGCCGACCGCTCCCGCAAATCCGCAATTCTCGATCTCGCTAACGGAAATATTGAGGCTGCCACCAGTGAGATGGTCGGCAAGGCTTACGCGACAGGAGATTCCCTCGCGAGCGAGATTCTTCAGGAAACGGTCGAACTCTTGACCGCTTGGTTGGGCAACATCGTGGACCTGCTGGATCCCGATGTACTTGTTATGGGCGGCGGAGTCGCTGCGATGCTCAGTCCATTCTTCGACGAGATAAAAAATCGCCTTCCGACTTGGTGCGTCAATCCTCACAGCTCTGAGATCCCACTGTTGATGGCGCATTACGGAGCGGACGCGGGAATCGCGGGCGGCGCAGCTTTGTGTTCTGAAATTCCGAGTTAAGCTACCCTCTTGATGCAGCAGAACCTCGTCCCTTTCCCTTACAATTTTTTTCCTTCCCGAAGAAGTGTAGCCTCCCCATCTGCCTCGAAAGTCCGCTACACCAATACAAGAGAGCAAAATTGCTCTTCGCGCCGCATCTCCAGCCGTTTGCTGAAGGAAGAATGATTTTGGGTGGCGCAGCGTTTCAACGCTGCGATAAAGCCCCTTATCACTCACGGGACTGATCTTCGCTGCCTGGTTACTTGTCGGACTGGATATTTGTCAGACCGGGAGAGGAGCGGATACTAAGACACGTGGATACGATTATGAAGAGAGGCGGAGTAAGGTTCGAGGCAAGCGAAAGAGCCGACGCACGTGAAAGTGCCCAAGACGGCCCGGCTTACCTGGGCAGCACTCGCCCGTTAGTGGGATTCATCTCTAGCAGCGCTTTAGACTCATCTTCCAGCGCTTTGGACTCTCGAACCTCCAGGTCCGACTGCCGAAGCCGTGTGGCTTCCGCGGCATTGGTTCCCACCTTTAAGGTGGTCTTTTCGAGGAAGTAGCGCCAGCCTGCTTGCCGGTCTTCCGAGCTCTGACCGTCTTCGAACTGCTTCATCGTCGTCTCCGCAATCTGCCGTCCACGTATGACGTTGACTACTCCGCCGGATTCGTAAGTCCGCACGTTGTGGCGGATAACGGCGTAGGCAATTTTACTTTCGTCGAGATTTGTCAGAGGCTCTCCATTCGCTGCGATGCTATTCAGCTGAGATACAAAAGCGGGGGAAGATTAGGGGATATAACGGCGTGCCCGCCCTCAACTTTCGAAACGGGCACGCCTTGCTGTCGAGATGCGCCGCGCCCGCCCTCCTGCAGGCTCTTGAAGCCGCCCGCCTGGATCGCCGAGAAGTGCACAAAAACATCTTCGCCACTCTGACGGCTGATAAAGCCGTAGCCTTTGGCGTCATTAAACCACTTTACTGTTCCTTGTTCTGCCATGTTGGTACTGGTATTCCTTTCGATCAATTTACGCTGGAAGGGATTCGGGGTGCTAAGGGCAGGTATGCTGGTTGGCAAGAAGCTGCTCAGTAACCGATTCTAATCAAACGCATCTTTATCATATCAGATAATCATCCGCTTTGCCAGCAAATCCGCTAAGCGGTCACTCTTTCAGATCAAATTTAATCTCGATCAATTCCGTGGTTTCCTGCGGATTTGGCGCCCACTTCCACTTTCGAACAGCATCCGTTGCCGACTGGCCTAGCAGAGGATGGCCGCCAAGGATTTTCTCAGATTTTGGGAAGCCATTCGGCGCAACCACGATTTCGAGTTTTACGGTTCCGCTGATCATCATCCTGTGTGCCAGTTCTGGATACAGCGGGGCTACTTTATTCACGACTTTTCGTTTGATCTCGGGCTGATCCTGCTGGGCGAAGCACCACGAGCACCAGAGCAGGGTGCTTGAGATGGCACATGCCACGAGAACTAATCTGACGTGTCGCTGCACTTCTTCCCCTCTTAACCTCCTAAATGTATTAATCTCCCGGAACATCCTCAAGGTAACTATAGTAAGGGGACCAATCCGAAATGGGACTAGGGCCAGTTCGGGATGCACAAGTGCGAGCCGCAGCCCGGTAGACAAACGCCCTATGGATGGGTGAGCCGGCCGGCCGCGCACGTGAACTTCACTCCAGACCGCCTGCAGCCCGAAAGGAATCCTCTTCGCAAGTATTTTCACCGCCATTTCTGGCAAACCGCTATAATTAACGCGACCTTAACCTCGAAGACACATCGCACCTCATCCTGCGCCTTCGCGATTGAGAAATCGACTACCAGAAACGGCGCCCTATCACGCTTAGGAAAACACAGACTCTCTCTCCTCGCGATCGCTGCCAGGATCGACAGAATCCGTTTGAGCCAGCCTGAGCGCATACTGCGAACGAGGAGAAAAGCGATGTCACTGCGCAACGGCGATAAGTCCAGATACCACCGCGAACGCAAACAGAATATCCAGCGCCGCATCCGAACCCGGGAACTGCTGCAGATGTCTGCAGCTACGGCCGCCCAAAGTGTGCCCAGCAGAAAACCAGACGCCCCGACAACCGCACGCGCCGCGTCCGCCAGGCCCGCATAACCCAATTTTGAGTTACATTAGAAAGACGAGGAAAGTACCATGAAGAAGCTTTTTGTTGGCAACATCCCGCACAGCACGACCGAAGCCGATCTACGGGCGCTGTTTGAGCCCCACGGAGCTATCGCGCAGGTCAGCATCGTCACTGAGCGCGACACAGGCCGTTCACGCGGTTTCGCTTTTGTCGAAATGACAGATTCGGCCGAGGCTGAAAAAGCCATCGCCGCGCTCAACGGCACCGAGTTAGGTGGCCGGGCATTGAACATCAATGAAGCCCGCCCGAAAACGGACCGTGGCGGCGATCGCGGCGGCTTCCGTGGCGGACGCCCCGGCGGTGGTGGCCGCCCCGGTGGCGGTGGCCGTTCCGGTGGTGGTGGACGCGACGACTACCAGGGCCACGCTCGTCAGCCTCGGGAACCGCGCTGGTGAGTTGAACGTTGGACGATTGTCGGCGCTGTCGATTTTCGTTCTCCTGGTTTCCGAATTCTGGTCCGCGAATTCTGGTTGGCGGATTCAGGTTCGTGGATTCAGAATCAAAATTTTTGGGACGGTGTCTATGGCTGGTCGAGGCCGATCAAGCTTTACCAAGCGGCAAAAAGAGCGCTCGCGTCAGGAAAAGCAGCGCGAAAAAGCGGAACGCAAAGCACAGAGGAAACTGGAAAAACCCGAGGGCTCGGACGAACTTTCTGCGGAAGACTTCTCCGCGGTAGCGGAGCAATGGGCTCTTCCCGGTTCTACTCCTGACGAGTACGGGAACGAGTAACCACTCAAAGAACGACGCCGGTAGCGAATCAAGAAGTGTGCTCTGGTAGCGCTCACAATTCGTGTCAGTGTGAAAGGGCACGGCTTCCAGCCCTGCCCCTACCGGCAAATAAAGAATGCGGGCTTTACAGTTCGCTGAAAAACTCTGACTTTGGGTTGCGCAGCGGTTTCAACGCAGCGATAAGGCTTTTCTCTTCTCTACAAGCTTTAGCCGCTGAGGCCCCCACAGTGGGATTTCCTGTGATCCAAGCGTCTTCGCCGAAGCGCCCATGCGGGGGCATTTCCCCATAAGCGTTAACTTAAGGCAGAATTGCTTTGGGGGCTGTCAATCCATCACCCGGCCGAAATCGGCAAACCCGGACCGGAACTCCCAACTTTCCCCAACGGACCTCTGGCCCGGAATAACTTCCGGCTGCTGTCTGTGCAATCCGAACGTCGATGCTGTCAATCTGAGTCAGGTCTACGCCCGTGATGCGGTACAAATGCCCGCGCAGATCAAAGTGCGGCTGGCGCGGGCGCGAACCTTTCCCACGACGAGTGGGTTCCGGTATCGGGTCGCTGGCCGGATCGACTTTGGCCTCCATCCTGTGCAGATGTTCGTCGATTCTCTGGTCGCATAACTGTATCTTTTCCTGATACGTGTCATAGAGTTCCAGGCTCTGCCCCACGACGAATAGCAACTCCTCGCGCCAGGTTCCTTCCAGACTGCGGGCGATCTCTTGGTGACTGGCGCGAATGCGCGCGAGCTTATGTCGCGCCAATTTCTCGGGGTCACGTTCTCCCCGGACGATGTCTCGCAGGATGGCCATTCCAGTCGTACCACTGATGTCGCTGATCACGTTGGCCAATTGGATGTTCATCTCCGTCAATGCCTTCTGCATGTGTTGCACACACATCGCCGCTGCCGCCACCAGATTCTCTCGCTGCCTACTCGGAAACGGGCACAGAGGCACCATATAAGCCGCGGCCTTGACTGCCGGGAACGTCCCTGCCAGCATCTCACTCTGATTCCGTTTCTGGTACCACTGACAGCGCCCCGCTGTCCGTTACTCGGAAGTAATCCATAAGCGGTTCTAGGAAGCTGGCACGTCACTTCAAGCGCAAACTGGGCTTATGCTGGGGCATTGCCCTGGCATTGACCCCAACCGTTATGGCCCGTTCCATTTCCAGCAGAAACGCGATTCTTCCCCGAACGCAACCGCATAGATACCCTCCGCAACTAAGATTCAGTCAGTCCAAAGGCACGAAGGGAGAAATCACCGTGACCAAGTTGCTGAAGTCAATATTGAAGACCGCAGTTTATATTTTGGACCAAGCCGACAGTGCCGCAGCCGACATGCGCGATCGCGTCACCGACCAGGTGGACCGCGTGTCCGATCAAGTCTCCGACCTGACCGACCGGGGCCGAAAAGCGATCTACGGCGAGGACCACACGTTGCGAAATGTGCTCACTTTTGCCGCCGGCCTCGGTATCGGCCTGGGTGCCGGAGTGTTGCTCGCTCCTGCCAGCGGAGAAGAAACCCGCAGTTCGATGCGTGACAAGGTCCAGGACATTGGGGACAAAGTTCGGGACCAGGTTCGGCAACGCTTCTCCACCTCAGGCGGCCCGCGGCCGACCGGCACCGACGCTCTTTAAGGTGGGCTACATTCGCCACCCTAGATGTCATCCCGAGCGCAGCGAGGGACCTGGGTTTCTGCCTGTGCCAGAAACTGGCCCGACGCAAGGATGAACTCAGGTCCCTCGCTGCTCTCGGGATGACCTACCGGCTCCCCAAGAAAAGCCGCAGGCCAAAGATTTGCCCGCCGCGTCCCTTAGAAATCTGTCAACCTGTTCTGCTACCCTAGCCTTTCGCTCTCTCTTCCACAAACCGGTCATAATTCTTCGAGGTGCTCATGTCAGGAGGTTTACGTTTGTTCTGCCCCTTCGCTTCCCTGCTTCTGTTAGCAGCCGCCGTCTACGCGGCGGATGACTCCAAGTCTTCCCCCAGCCCGCCCGCCGCGCCGCCGAAGGCCCAGATAAAGCCAATCGAGGAAACCCTCCACGGCACGAAAATCGTCGACAACTACCGCTGGCTCGAGGACGGAAAGACTCCGGAAACCCAGAAGTGGGTGGAAGCAGAAATGTCCTACACCCGCGCCATGCTCGACCCCTTACCCGGACGCGAAGCGATTCACAAGCGTCTGACCGAACTGCTCGCCATCGGCAGCGTTACGCCACCGCAGATTGCCGGGAAATATTACTTCTATACCCGCCGCGAAGGCATGCAGAACCAGCCCATCCTCTATGTGCGCGAAGGAGTCGACGGCAAAGACCGCGTCCTGGTCGACGCCAACCAGCTCGCCGCCGACGGCACCATCGCCCTCGACTGGCACGAGCCCAGCGAAAACGGCAGGTATCTCGCCTACGGCACTTCGCCCAGCGGCTCGGAGATGTCCACGCTGCACATCACCGAGACCAAGACCGGCAACCTTCTGCCCGACACCATCGAGCGCACCCGCGCCTCCAGCATCGCCTGGAAGCACGACAACTCCGGCTTCTACTACACCCGCTATCCCAAGAAGGGAGACGTCGCCGCCGGCCAGGAGATGTACAATCGCCACGTCTTTTATCACGAACTCGGAACCGATCCCGCCGACGATCCTCTGATCTTCGGCGAAGGCCGCGACGCCGAAGACTGGCCCAGCGTGGACCTCTCCAACGACGGCCGCTGGCTGTTGATCACCGTCTCCGAAGGTTGGACCAAGTCCGAGCTCTACCTGATGGACTTGAAAGCCGGCACTCCGCCCACAAGCCTCACCACCGGCAAGAATTTCCTCTACAGCGGCACCATCTACAACGGAAAGATCTTCATCACCACCAACGAAGACGCTCCCCGCTACCGCGTCTTGGTCGCCGATGCCGGAAACTACGACCGCGAAAGCTGGAAGGAACTCATCCCGCAGACGGACGCCGTTCTGCAAGGCGCCGCCGTCTGGGGCGGCAAGCTGTTCGCCCAATACGAGCAGAATGCCAGCTCACAACTGAAAATTTTCGACCTTGATGGCAAGAAGCTGAGCGACCTCGCCCTGCCCGCAATCGGCAGCATCTTCGGCTCCGACGGCCGCTGGGATCGCGACGAAATTTTCTACGGCTTCCAGTCATTCACATTCGCCCCGTCGATTTATCGCTACGACCTGAAGACCTCTTCCACTTCCCTATGGGCCAAGGTGGACGCACCTTCCATCGATCCCGCCGCCTACGAAGTGCAGCAGGAGTGGTATCACTCCAAAGACGGCACGCGCGTGCCCATGTTCGTCGTTCATAAAAAAGGCCTGCAGAAAAACGGCCACAATCCCACATGGCTGACCGCCTACGGCGGCTTCAACATCAGCCTGACCCCCACCTTCAACCGCAGCACCTATCTCTGGATGGAGCACGGAGGCGTCTTCGCTGTGGCCAACCTGCGCGGCGGAGCAGAGTTCGGCGAAGACTGGCACCGCGCCGGCATGTTGGAAAAGAAACAGAATGTTTTTGACGATATGACGGCCGCGGCCGAGCATTTGATCGCCGAAAAATATACCGACAAAAATCATCTCGCCATCCAGGGCGGCTCCAACGGAGGCCTGCTCATGGGCGCCATGATCACGCAGCGTCCCGACCTGTTCCGCGCCGTCATCTGCCAAGTCCCGCTGCTCGACATGCTGCACTATCAGGACTTCCAGATCGCCAAGCTCTGGATCCCCGAATACGGCAGCGCCGAAAATCCCGACCAGTTCAAGTGGCTCTACGCCTACTCGCCGTATCACCACGTGAAGCCCGGCGCGGAGTATCCCGCAATCCTGTTCATGACCGCCGACACCGACAAAGCAAAGAATGGCGCCAGCCACGAGCGTCCAATCCTATTGCGGATTGAGACCAAGGCCGGTCACGGCGCAGGAAAGCCGGTGATCAAGCAGATCGAGGAGTTTACGGATGTTTATTCGTTTCTGTTTTGGCAGTTGGGCATCAAGCCGTAAGAAGTGTCACTGATCTGACGAGATTCCCTGTACCTGAGAATCGAGATGAGGGCGAAGGTTGCCGTAGCCTAGTCAACAAACGAAATACCGAGAGCGCGCCATTCGTGGTCGTGCGAAGACATGCCGACTGGAAAAAAGTTGACATTTGAACCTGCCTCCCTCATATTGTTTTCCTTCCCCGAAAAGTTGTGCGCGCTCCAGCGGGCACTCAAGTGCTATCGTCAGCCGTGGTGAACACTTACAAGCTGGGTGGCGACGGGAAGGCTTTCATAACGACCTTGGTCGCGATTTCGTTGAACCCAATCGGTGTCGCTCTGGGCTACGTCGTGGGCAAATGGCTGCAAGCACCGAAGCTGGGCGTGCAGACGCTGAATGTCGACGCTGAGACCGAGGGGCTCAGTCTCCCCAAGGAAATGCGCCCCCTGTTGGACTATCTGCAAAGGGGTGGGCTCATCACGACATGGCGCTTCAGAAGTGATGAGCAAGAGAAGCTGAAAAATGGAGACCTTAGCGCCGCAGTTGTCCGCGGCGTTGTCGCCGACGTACAAAGCTACACGGTTTTGATGACCTCCATGAAACAGGGATCTGGAATACAACATCGCCGCAACGGCAGGATGGATCCGAGGTCAAGACTTAATCGTTCGTCCCATCTATACTTCGATGGGCAGTATCACTGGAGAAGCTCCGCAGACGGTTGCAAACCGCAACAAGAACGAGCTGTTGGGAATTTACCGCAGCTCACTCGCTGACATCACTGCAAAACTCGACGATTTGGAACACCTACTCGACTACCTTCAGACCCATCAGAATAGCGAAAAGAGAACCGGAGAGGCGACCATTAGACTGGGCGTTCTAAATTCCGGCGACTCAGAGGGAGTCGTCTACCCAAAAGCTCTCCTTCGCTCGGCGGCGGGAGAAATCGATCTGGCCCCTACCACTGCCGGCAACCAAATTCTTGGCCCTAGCAGCGGAGGGTATGTTGTCGTACCGGCCCGCTCGTTTCGAGAGGTTACGTTCACGATGGATCGTTCCACCAGAGGGGACGCCGCGGAGAATTGGAAAAAGCTCTTGCAAGCCACGAGTGGCAATGACATTACGGTTGTTCTGCAGACCTCCGCGGGCAGTTTAACGGCAAAAGGAAAACTGCCCCTATAAGCGGTCCGGGACCCGGCGGCTGGCCACCCTTGGGGGCTGGCCTCGATAA